>Ga0308161_1000562_pt1 | contig 56756 bp, 65 predicted proteins | sample PhyFR2_FD_201034 | JGI IMG/M metagenome (GOLD analysis project Ga0308161, IMG submission 201034) | Phyllosphere microbial communities from UC Gill Tract Community Farm, Albany, California, United States - DLSLF.R2 | ecosystem: Host-associated > Plants > Phyllosphere > Unclassified | place: USA...
CTTTGCCCTCTTTGGCGCCTTGGGTGATCTGGCGCTGCGCAAGTTATTTCCTGCCCTCTATCAACTCGATGGCGCCGGGCTGCTGCACGACGACACGCGCATCCTGGCCCTGGCCCGTGAAGCCGGTTCCGAGCAACAGCACCTGGCCCATATCGAAAAAGAACTGCGTAAATACGTCGGCAAGGAACTGGACGAAAGCATCGCCCAACGTTTCCTGGCGCGCCTCACTTACGTCCACGTCGACTTCATGAAGGCCGACGACTACGTGGCCCTGGCCGAACTGGCCGGTACCGAGCAACGCCTTATCGCCTACTTCGCCACTCCGGCGGCGGTGTATGGCGCGATCTGCGAGAACCTGTCCAAGGTCGGCCTGGCGGAAAACACCCGCGTGGTGCTGGAAAAGCCCATCGGCTCGGACCTGGAGTCCTCGCGCAAGGTCAACGACGCGGCCAACTGCGGGACATGATCCAGAATCACCTGCTGCAACTGCTTTGCCTGATCGCCATGGACCCGCCGGCCGACCTGTCTGCCGACAGCATCCGTGACGAGAAGGTCAAGGTGCTCAAGGCGCTGGCGCCGATCAGCCCGGATGGTTTGACTACCCAGGTGGTGCGTGGCCAGTACATCGCCGGTTACAGCGCCGGGAAAGCGGTGCCGGGTTACCTGGAAGAAGAAAATTCAAATACCCAGAGCGACACCGAGACCTTCGTCGCGTTGCGGGCCGATATCCGCAACTGGCGTTGGGCTGGGGTGCCGTTCTATCTGCGTACCGGCAAACGCATGCCGCAAAAGCTGTCGCAGATCGTTATCCACTTCAAGGAACCGTCCCACTACATCTTCGCCCCCGAGCAGCGCTTGCAGATCAGCAACAAGCTGATCATCCGCCTGCAACCGGACGAAGGTATTTCCTTGCGTGTGATGACCAAGGAGCAGGGCCTGGACAAGGGCATGCAACTGCGCAGCGGGCCGCTGCAACTGAATTTTTCCGACACCTATCGCAGCGCACGCATCCCCGATGCCTACGAGCGTTTGCTGTTGGAAGTGATGCGCGGCAATCAGAACCTGTTTGTCCGTAAAGATGAAATCGAAGCCGCGTGGAAGTGGTGTGACCAGTTGATCGCCGGGTGGAAAAAATCCGGTGATGCGCCCAAGCCGTACGCGGCGGGTTCCTGGGGGCCGATGAGCTCCATTGCACTGATCACGCGGGATGGGAGGTCGTGGTATGGCGATATCTGAATTGAAACTGCCTCGGGGTGTAACGGCCCACGAGTACCGCACGCCGGTGCTGTTGGCCGAAGGCCTGGCCCTGGATGTAGCCGAACAACTGCGCACGGCCATCAGTGCCCGTGGCGAAGCAACGTTGGTTGTATCCGGTGGCCGCAGCCCCGTGGCGTTTTTCCAGCACCTGGCCAAGCAAGGCCTGGACTGGTCCAACGTCACCATCACCCTCGCCGACGAGCGCTGGGTGCCAGTGGAACATGCCGACAGCAATGCTGGCCTGTTGAAACAGCACCTGTTGCAAGGTCCTGCGGCCAAGGCCAAGTTCCTCAGCCTGTACAGTGCAGCCGCCAATCTTGAAGACGCCGCCGAGCAGGCCGATCGCCTGCTGGCCGAATTGCCGGCGATTGATGTGCTGGTACTGGGCATGGGCGATGACGGCCACACCGCATCGCTGTTCCCCAATAGCCCGAACCTTGCCCAAGCGTTGCAGGCCGACGGTACCCGCCGTTGCTGGCCGATGCTGGCGCCGACCGTGCCGCACCAGCGCCTGACCATGAGTCGTGCGCTGCTGGCCACGGCCAACTACACCGTGCTGTCGATTTCCGGCAGTTCGAAATTGACCACCTTGAGCGCCGCCCTGGCCAGTGACGACGTTGCTGCCATGCCGATTCGCGCGTTTTTGCAACCTACATTAGAGATTTACTGGTGCCCATGAGCCAAGGATCACCATCGCCCGCGAACAGGACATCCTGCCGTTGGCCGATGCCCTGGCAGCCGGTGGTTTGACCGCATTGGAAGTGACCCTGCGTTCGGAGTTCGGCCTCAAGGCCATTCAGGTCCTGCGCGAGCAGCGCCCGGAACTGTGCACCGGCGCCGGCACCGTGCTCGACCGTCACATGCTCGAAGCCGCCGAGGTTGCCGGCTCGCAATTTATCGTCACCCCCGGCATTACCCGCGACCTGCTGGAAGCCTCGGTGCACAGCCCGATCCCGCTGTTGCCGGGTATCAGCAATGCCTCGGGCATCATGGAAGGCTATGGCCTGGGTTATCGTCGCTTCAAGCTGTTCCCGGCGGAAGTCAGCGGCGGCGTGGCGGCGATCAAGGCCCTGGGCGGCCCGTTCGGCGAAGTGAAATTCTGCCCGACCGGCGGCGTCGGCCCGGCCAACATCAAAAACTACATGGCGTTGAAAAACGTGATGTGCGTGGGCGGTAGCTGGATGCTTGATCCTGAGTGGATCAAGAACGGCGACTGGGCCCGCATCCAGGAAGTCACCGCCGAGGCGCTGGCGCTGCTGGATTGATCTGATTTACCGAATCGTTGTTGCTGTGCTTAACGGCATTTTTGCGGTGCACTTGGTCGGTGTACCGCTTTTTTTTGCCTGCAAAAAGCCGTGAGGCCAACACATTTTTAATCTGTGCTCAGTTCGGTTATGGCTTTGACCAGCACATCAATGTCCGCCGTTGATGTGAGCAACCCCGGTGTCACCCGGATGCACGTACCAAACACCGCCCCGGTGCGCGTGGTGGTGAACAGGCCGTAATCCTTGAGCAACCGATCCACCATCACCTGCTGATCACACCCGCTGAACTTGAACGCGGTAATCCCGCAATACAGCCGTGGATCATCGGAAGTCAGCACCTCAATGCCTTTGAGGGGGCGCACCTGGCTTACCCACAGATCCCGCAGGTAATTGACCCGTGCACCTTTGGCCGCCGCGCCACCCAATGCCCGATGTTCTTCAAACACCAGTGGCAAGGTCATCAAGGCCGGAAAGTTTGGCGTGCTGTAGGACGTGCGTGCGCGCACGTCCGTGATGGGGTAGTGGAACTCACCCATGTCCGGGTCGATATCTGCGAGGCGTTCCGGGGCGATGTACAGAAAACCCAGGGTCAGCGGCGCACCGATCCATTTATGCAGATTGAAGCCAGCGAACTGGATACCCAGCTCGGCGAGGTTGAAGTCGATCTGGCCCAGGGCATGGGCGCCGTCGAGGATCACGTCGATGCCCTGTTCACGCGCCGCCTCGGCGATGGCTGCAACGGGCATCACCAGGCCGGTGCGGTGGGTGACGTGGGTCAGCGCCATCAGCTTTATACGCGGGTACTCAGCGAAGGCGGTGCGATAGGTCTGCAACAGGCTGCCGAAACTGGCCGGGTGCGTGTGGGAAAGCTCAATCACCTCGACACCGCGAACCCCGGCCAACCAACGCATGGCGCCCTTGACGGTGTCGTACTCCAGATCACTGATCAACACCTGGTCGCCCGGTTGCAGGCGGTTGTAGTTGCGGATCAGCGACTGCAAGGCTTCGGTGGCGTTGCGGGTGAAGGCGACCGACTCCGGGTCCACATCGATCAACTCGGCCAATTGGCGGCGGATCTCGACGTTTTCACCTTGTTCGAAGCGCTGGCGCACGTGCAGCGAATTGCTACGGTTGATAAACGCCACGTGGTCCAGGTACTGCGCCTGGACTGCACGGCTCATGCGCCCGAAGTAGCCGTTTTCCAGATTGATCGGACCCGGTTCCAGGTCATAGCGCTGGGCGATGGCCTGCCAGTGCAGTTCGTTGTCAGCATTGCGTGGCATGGCGAGCCTCCTGATTAATGGCGCGGGGCGGGCTTGCCGTGTTTAGCGCGCAAGGGTTCGAGCAGTTCCGACAGACCGTTGTGGTCGATTTCCTGCATCAAGGCCAGCAAACCGCCCAGCTCGCCGTGGGGAAAACCCTCACGGGCAAACCAATTCAGGTAAGGGCCCGGCAGGTCGGCGATGATCCGGCCCTTGTATTTGCCGAAGGGCATTTCGCGGGTGATCAGCAGTTCGAGTTTTTCGGGGTTCATGGGGGATTCAGTGGCGTGAGTCGAGACCCTGGAAAATACAGGCATTCTGCATGAAGGCCAAATGACAGATCATGCAAATAACGTACATACAGATGGTTCAAATATTTTTAAGTTCTTGAAATTAAACATAAAAATTGTTTTTCAAAACCTGGCACGGGCGCTGCAATCATTAAGACAACCCTTCGTAACCTGCCTAAGGAATTGAAAAATGACTGACATCAATAAAGAATCGATCTCCGTACTCAACGACCTGATCGAGACCAGCATCGACGGCCAGAAAGGTTTCAAAGAATGCGCAGAAGACATCAAGCACCCAGAACTCAAGGCGCTGTTTGCCAAGCGTTCCGCTGACTGTGCAACCGCTGCCGCCGAGCTGAAAACCGCCGTGCGTGCACTTGGCGGTGATCCGGAAGACTCCGGCAGTGTGGCCGGCGCCCTGCACCGTGGTTGGGTCGACGTGAAGTCGATGCTCACCGGTAAAGATGAAGAGGCTGTGCTGAACGAAGCCGAGCGCGGTGAAGATCACGCACTCAAGGCTTACAAGGAAGCGATCGAGAAGATCAACAAGCACAACCTGCTGGGCATCCGTGACCTGGTTGAGCGTCAGTACCACGGCGTACAGCGCAACCACGACCAGGTGAAAGCACTGCGTAACCAGGCTCGCGCTCAGTCGTAAGCCAAATGCGGTAAAAAAATGTGGGAGGGGGTTTGCTCCCGATTGCGGTAGATCAGTCGATATTCAATGACTGATACACCGTTATCGGGGGCAAGCCCCCTCCCACATTTGTATTGCGTGGAGCTGGAATCAGCCGATGCTGATAGGCGGCAGCTCGGTCAACGTCACAACCTGCTGCTTACGCGGTGCGAGGATCTCGGCTTCGCCATCCACCACCAGCTCATCGCGCTGGTTGAACACACGGGTGGCAATACGTACGCGGAATTTCGGCAGTTTTTCAAGGATTTCCAGGCGCACAGTCAGTGTGTCGCCGATTTTGACCGGCTTCTGAAAGCTCATCTGCTGGCCGATATAGATAGTGCCCGGCCCAGGCAGCTCGCAGGCCACCGCCGCGCTGATCAGCGCACCGCTGAACATGCCGTGGGCGATACGCTCCTTGAACATGGTGGCCTTGGCGTATTCGGCGTCCAGGTGCACCGGGTTGTGGTCACCGGACATGGCGGCGAACAGCTGGATATCGCGCTCTTCCACCAGCTTGCTGTAGCTGGCGGTCTGGCCGACTTCGAGGGCTTCGTACGGGGTGTTGGTTACCTGTGTCATCTAAAGGTGCATCCTGTGGCTAATCGGTAATTATCGGCCGATTTTAAACGGCTGATTTTAAAAGAAAAGTTATTCGCAGTGGGCCGGCCTGCGCAAGGTCAGGGCCTGGTCGAGCCACGTCAGTACATCCGCGATAACGGCATCGCGGTTGGTTTCGTTGAACACTTCGTGACGCGCCTGCGGGTAGATATTCAATTGCAGATGCTGACAGCCGGCCTCACGCAGCGCATGGGCCAGGCTCTTGAGACGCTTGCCCTCACTCACCGGATCACATTCGCCGCCCATCACCAGGATCGGCAGCCCCGGATCGATCTGGGCGAGATTGGACGCTTTGCTGATTTGCTGCAAGCCGCCCAGCAGGTCGATCCACAGTTGGTTGGTACACCGGAAGCCGCAAAGTGGATCGTTGATGTAGTTGTCCACTTCAGCCGGGTCACGGCTGAGCCAGTCGAACGCCGTGCGGTTGGGCTTGAATGCTTTGTTGAACGAGCCAAATGACAGGAACTCGATCAACGCACTGCGCCCACGCACACCCTGGCGCAAACGCTCGGCCCGCGCGATCACCCGTGCAGCGCGGTACAGCGCCACCGGCTGGAAATTCGAACCACTGAGAATCGCCCCGTGCAGGCTGGCACTGTGATGCAGCAGGTAGGCCTGGGCGATATAGCTGCCCATGCTGTGGCCCAGCAGGATGATCGGCAGCCCCGGTTGCTGCTGGCCGATGTGCTGATTGAGGCTGGCCAGGTCGCCCACCACTTTGTTCCAGCCATCCTTTTCGGCGTAGAGCCCCAAGGTGCCTTCGTCGGCGGTGCGGCCGTGGCCACGCTGGTCCGGTGCATACACACCATAGCCAGCGCCACATAACGCTTCGGCCAACCGCGCATAACGCCCGCTGTGCTCTGCCATGCCGTGGGACAGCATGACCACGGCGTGAGCCGGGCCGTCGGGCATCCACTGATTGACGTACAGGCGGCTGCGGTCATTCGCGGTCAGCCAGAAGGTGCTGTGGTTCATGGCGCTTCCTTTCTTCAAGGTCTGCTCGGGGTCGTTGCAGTGTATAGCTCATCTGCCGAGGGCCGGGGTATCTCCCTGCGCAACAGCGGGAAGATTCATACAATCAATGACACGATTTAGCGTATTTGCCTGTTTGGTCATAGCTGCTAACGTCCCCAAAGCTCCGCTTTTTTTAAGCGGCCGGACACACTCAGGTAAGGGGACAAGAATAATGCAACCTGGTTTCTGGAATGACAAACGCGCGGCGGGCGTTCCCAATGACATCGACCTCACGGCCTACAAGTCGGTGATCGAAGTCTTCGAACGGTCGTGCAAGGCCTTCGCCGACCGTCCGGCCTTCAGCAACATGGGCGTCACCCTGACCTACGCCGAGCTTGAGCGCCAGAGTGCGGCGTTCGCCGGTTACCTGCAACAGCACACCGACCTCAAGCCCGGCGAGCGCATCGCCGTACAGATGCCCAACGTGCTGCATTACCCGATTGCCGTGTTCGGCGCCCTGCGCGCCGGGCTGATTGTGGTCAACACCAACCCGCTGTACACCCCGCGCGAGATGCGCCACCAGTTCAAGGACGCCGGCGTGCGTGCGCTGGTCTATCTCAACCTGTTCGGTTCGCGGGTGCAGGAGGTGTGCAGCGACACCGAGATCGACTACCTGATCGAAGCCAGGATGGGTGACTTCCTGCCCGCCGCCAAGGGCTGGCTGGTCAACACCGTGGTCGACAAGGTCAAGAAGATGGTCCCGGCCTATAGCCTGCCGCGTGCGGTGTCTTTCAAGCGTACGCTGCGCATGGGCGCCGGCCTGGGTATTACGCGTCATCCGGTGACCCTCGACGACATCGCCGTGCTGCAATACACCGGCGGCACCACCGGCCTGGCCAAGGGCGCGATGCTGACCCATGGCAACCTCGTGGCGAACATGCAGCAGGCCCGTGCATGCATGTCCCAGGTTGGCGACGACGGCCACCCTTTGATCAAGGAAGGGCAGGAGGTGATGATCGCGCCGCTGCCGCTGTACCACATCTATGCCTTCACCGCGAACTGCATGTGCATGATGGTTACGGGTAACCACAACGTACTGATCACCAATCCACGGGACATTGGCGGGTTTATCAAGGAGCTGAAAAAGTGGCGCTTTACCGGGTTGCTGGGGCTTAACACGCTGTTTGTGGCGTTGATGGACCATCCGGAATTCAAGACGCTGGATTTCTCCCACCTCAAGCTCACCAACTCCGGTGGCACGGCACTGATCAAGGCCACGGCCGAACGCTGGCAGCAAATCACCGGATGTACCATCGGCGAGGGCTACGGCCTGACAGAAACCTCGCCGGTGGCCTGCACCAACCCTTATGGCAACAAATCGCGCCTTGGCACCGTGGGCATCCCGGTGCCGGCTACAGGGATGAAGGTGATTGATGATGAAGGCGTCGAGCTGCCGCTGGGGGAACGCGGCGAGCTGTGCATCAAGGGCCCGCAGGTGATGAAGGGCTACTGGCAGCAGCCGGCTGCGACCGCCGAGACCCTGGACGCCGAGGGTTGGCTGAAGACCGGCGACATTGCGGTGATCGATGAGGACGGCTTTGTACGGATTGTCGATCGCAAGAAAGACCTGATCATCGTCTCGGGTTTCAACGTGTACCCCAATGAAATCGAAGACGTGGTGATGGCGCACCCGGCGGTGGCCAACTGTGCGGTGATCGGCGTACCGGACGAGCGCACGGGGGAGGCAGTGAAGCTGTTTGTGGTGGCACGGGCCGAAGGCGTGAGCCTTGAGGAATTGAAGACCTACTGCAAGGCCAACTTCACGGGGTACAAGGTGCCCAAGCAGATTGTGTTGCGCGATTCATTGCCAATGACGCCGGTGGGCAAGATCCTGCGGCGGGAGCTGCGCGACATCGCCTGATGTGAAATGCGGTAAAAAAATGTGGGAGGGGGCTTGCCCCCGATAGCAGTGGCCCAGTCACCAGATGCAGTGACTGATACTCTGCTATCGGGGGCAAGCCCCCTCCCACATTTGTTTTATGTTGTCCTGTAAGCCTTGTTCCAGAGCCTTTTGCTGGGGGATTTCAGCTGCGATTAAAGCGTGACCAAATATTGTAGGACAGTCATGTTTATGACTGTGAGGCCTCCTTTAGGCTCTAGTCGGCCCTTGGCAAAGCTGCTACTCTCGGCGCGCTTTGTGACGTCTAGGCCTGCTTGAAAGCGCCAGATTCACCTTAAAAAAACATACACCAATAATAATCGCATCAAATGCGATGATGAATTCGCGTCGCTGACGTCGCTGAGGAGTGGGCTTCCATGAACGAAGACTTTTGGAAGGATAAGTACCCCGCCGGGATTGCTGCAGAAATCAATCCAGACGAGTATCCGAATATTCAGGCGGTACTGAAGCAGTCCTGCCAGCGCTTCGCCAACAAACCGGCCTTCAGCAACCTGGGCAAGACAATCACCTACGGTGAATTGTACGAACTGTCCGGCGCCTTCGCCGCATACCTGCAACAACACACCGACTTGAAGCCCGGCGATCGAATCGCCGTGCAACTGCCCAACGTCCTGCAATACCCGGTCGCGGTATTCGGCGCCATCCGCGCCGGCCTGATCGTGGTCAACACCAACCCGCTGTACACGGCGCGGGAAATGGAACACCAATTCAACGACTCCGGTGCCAAGGCCCTGGTCTGCCTGGCCAACATGGCCCACCTGGCGGAAAAGGTCGTGCCCAAGACCGCCGTCAAGCATGTGATCGTCACCGAAGTCGCCGACCTGTTGCCGCCGCTCAAGCGCCTGCTGGTCAACAGCGTCATCAAGTACGTGAAGAAAATGGTCCCGGCGTATCACTTGCCTCAGGCGATCAAGTTCAACGACGTGCTCGCCAAGGGCCACGGCCAACCGGTCAGCGACGCCAGCCCGGCCAGCAGCGACGTGGCCGTGCTGCAATACACCGGCGGCACCACCGGCGTGGCGAAGGGCGCGATGCTCACCCACCGCAACCTCGTCGCCAACATGCTGCAATGCAAGGCGCTGATGGGCTCCAACCTCAACGAAGGCTGCGAGATCCTGATCACCCCGCTGCCGCTGTACCACATCTATGCCTTCACCTTTCATTGCATGGCGATGATGCTCATCGGCAACCACAACATCCTGATCAGCAACCCACGCGACCTGCCGGCGATGGTCAAGGAGTTGTCGAAGTGGAAGTTCAGCGGCTTTGTCGGCCTGAACACGTTGTTCGTGGCGCTGTGCAACAACGAAGGCTTCCGCAAGCTGGACTTCTCTGCGCTGAAGGTCACCCTGTCGGGCGGCATGGCCCTGCAACTGGCGGCGGCCGAGCGTTGGAAGGCCGTGACCGGCTGTGGCATCTGTGAAGGTTACGGCATGACCGAAACCAGCCCGGTCGCCACCGTCAACCCGATACAGCATATCCAGATTGGTACCATCGGCATTCCGGTGCCGTCCACCGTGTGTAAAGTCATTGCCGACGACGGCACCGAGTTGGCGCTGGGTGAAACCGGCGAGCTGTGCGTCAAGGGCCCGCAGGTGATGAAGGGCTACTGGCAGCGCCAGGACGCCACCGACGAGATGCTCGACAGTGAAGGCTGGCTCAAGACCGGCGACATCGCGATCATCCAGCCGGACGGCTACATGCGCATTGTCGACCGCAAGAAGGACATGATCCTGGTCTCCGGTTTCAACGTGTACCCCAACGAGCTGGAAGACGTGCTGGCAGGCTTGCCGGGCGTGCTGCAATGCGCGGCTATCGGTGTGCCGGACGAGAAGTCCGGGGAGATCATCAAGCTCTTCATCGTGGTCAAACCGGGCGCCACCCTCACCAAGGACCAGGTGATGGAACACATGCGCGCCAACGTCACCGCCTACAAGGTGCCCAAGGCGGTGGAGTTCCGTGATGCATTGCCGACCACCAACGTGGGCAAGATCCTGCGTCGTGAATTGCGTGATGAAGAACTGAAGAAGCTGGGTCTTAAAAAGTAACCCGCCAAATTGAAATGCAATCCAATGTGGGAGGGGGCTTGCCCCCGATAGCAGTGGTTCAGTCAACACATACTGTGACTGACCCTCTGCCATCGGGGGCAAGCCCCCTCCACATGTTTAACCGTGTTTTTATAGGGCGAAATGCGCGAAGCTCACGTTAGCGCCTGACGGGCGCACGTCTTTCAAGAACGAATCCTTGTCTGCGCTCAGCTCCAACGTAATTTCCGGCTTGCGCTTGCCCGCATTGCGCACCACCAACCCCTCGATGTGCTCGCGCAGGAACGCCGTCGGCACCTTCAGGTGCAGCAACTGGTCGGTCTCGGCGTTATGCATCAACAGGTGGATCCACTCGTACTGGCCGACGGCAATGCGGCCCAGCGGCAGGTCAAACCACCAGATATTGCGTTTGCGGTCCAGGTCGGTGAAGTGGCAGTTGTTGACGCCGAGTACGGCACCGCCCAGTTCGGTATTTCTGCGGGCGATGGCCTGTGCTTTATTGAGTTTCATAACCTTCCTACGGGATCTGTTATTCAGCGTTATAGCCTGAATGTGCCGGGCATTCTCGTGGGTTGGCCGCCAAACATAAAGCCAAACCTGCCGCTTTCGACGAAATGCCCGCCGAAAATAATTGAAACTCTGCCGAAACCCCCCGGGTCAATCTCTAGGTAATCACCAAAACCCTTGATTGTTCTTTCGGAGAAATACCATGAGCAGCACATCGGATAAGGCAAAAGGCTTGGCGAACGAAGCGGTCGGCAATATCAAGCAAGGCGTCGGTAAAGTCACCGGCAACGACAAGCTGCAAGCGGAAGGTGTGATCCAGGAAAAGAAAGGCGAAGTGCAGAAAGCGGTCGGCGATACCAAAGATGCGGTAAAAAAAGCCACCAAGTAAGCCTGCGTCACTGGCTGTGTTCAGACAGCCCGGCGGCCATCCACGGATGGCCGTTTTTGTATCTGCCGATGCAACTAAAGTTTCGTAATTGTTTCAAAGTCGCCAAATGGGCTACTTTGATGTAGAAAACGGCCCCTGAGTCGCCCACGAACTTAACCTTTTTGCGGCGAAAGGAGACGCTATGATCTTTCCGGTTCTCGATGGTCTCAAGCTGCACAAAGTGCTGATACGCACCGTCAAGGAATTCGTCGACGACGAAATGCCCACCTACGCCTCGGCATTGGCCTACCAGATGCTGTTCTCGCTGTTTCCCTTCCTGCTGTTCCTGATCGCCCTGATCGGTTTCCTGCACTTGCCCGATTTTTTCACCTGGCTGCGCCTTCAGTCGGAACTGGTGTTGCCGCCCCAGGCCCTGGAGCAGGTCAACCCGGTGATTGACCAGTTGCAGCAATCCAAGGGCGGCCTGCTGTCGGTGGGTATCGTGATTGCGCTGTGGACCGCTTCGGCGGGCGTACGGCTGATGATGAGCGCGATGAACGCGGCCTACGACGTGGTGGAAGGCCGGCCGATCTGGAAGCGTTTTCCGCTGTCGATTTTCTACACCGTCGGCATCGCCGGCATGCTGCTGGCCGCTGCTGCCTTGATGGTGCTCGGCCCACAAGTGATGGAATGGGTGGCGGGGCAGATCGGCATGCAGGAGTTTGTGGTCACCTTGTGGACCATTCTGCGCTGGCCTCTGATTGTGATTTTGCTGATGTTCGCCGTGGCCCTGATGTATTACGTAATGCCCGACGTCGAACAGAAATTCCGCTTTATCACCCCGGGTTCGGTACTCGCGGTGGTGGTCTGGATCGTGGCATCACTGGGCTTTGGTTATTACGTCAAAACCTTCGCCGACTACAACGCCATGTATGGCAGTATCGGTGCGATCATCGTGTTGCTGCTCTATTTCTACATTTCCGCCGCCGTGCTGCTGCTCGGTGCGGAGATGAACGCGGTGATCGAACACATGTCGGCCGAGGGCAAGGACCCTGGTGCAAAAGAGTTCGACGAACCCGGCCACACCGATGAAAAACAGCACGTCTCCGGCCTCGGCCGTGACCACTCCAAGCCCACTCCCGTTGAGCCTGATCAATGATCCGTGAAATCCTGAAAATGGGCGACGAGCGCCTGCTGCGTATCGCGCCACCGGTCCCGCCGGAGATGTTCGACAGCCCCGAGCTGTGGCAATTGATCGATGACATGTTCCAGACCATGGAACACGTCGGCGGCGTAGGCCTGGCAGCGCCGCAGATTGGCGTCGACCTGCAATTGGTGATCTTCGGTTTCGAAGCCAGCGAACGCTACCCGGACGCGCCGCCGGTGCCGCAGACGATCCTGATCAACCCGTTGATTACGCCCCTCAGCCCCGTGCTGGAAGAGGGTTACGAAGGTTGCCTGTCGGTGCCCGGCCTGCGCGGTGCGGTGGATCGTTACCAGCAGATCCGCTACGAAGGTTTCGACCCCAAGGGTGAGCCGATCGTGCGCATTGCCGAGGGTTTTCATGCGCGGGTGGTGCAGCACGAGTGCGATCACCTGATTGGCCGGTTGTATCCGTCGCGGATTACCGACTTCAGCAAGTTCGGGTTTATCGAAGTGATGTTCCCCGACATGGACCCCACAGCCGACGAATAACCCCCAGACACACAGAGATCAAAATGTGGGAGGGGGCCTTTCACACCAGGTTATTGGGTCGGTTTGACGAATCGTAACGTCATCCGATCCGACTCGCCGATTGCCACATACCTGGCCTTATCCTGTTCCCCCAGCTTCAACGCTGGGGGCAATGTCCAGACGCCATCCGGGTAGTCCTTGGTGTCTTTCGGGTTGGCATTCACCTCGCTTTGCCCCTCCAGCCTGAAGCCCGCGTCGGTGGCCAGTTTCACTACATACGCCGTGGTCAGGTAGCCGCTGTGCTTGATGTCGTCCAGCGAGGCCCCATCCTTGGCGCGGTGATCCACGACGCCCAGCACACCTCCAGGTTTGAGCACGTTGTAGAACGCCTTGAAGGTCGCCGCGTCGGTATCGGCCAGCACCCAGTTATGCACATTGCGGAATGTCAGCACCGTATCGACCGAGGCCGGCTTGCCGAAGACCGGCGCCTTGGGATCGAACTCGACCACTTCGGCCTTGCCGTAATGTGTCGGGTCGGCGGCGAATTTCTTTTTCAGATTCTCTTCGGACGTACGTGCATAGGCGCTGCTGCTCGCGGCCTGCACCGCGGCGATGTAATGCCCGTGGTCCTTGAGCAACGGTGCCAGCACTTCGCTGTACCAGCCGCCGCCGGGGGTGATCTCGATCACGCGCTGTTTGGCGCCCAGACCGAAGAATTCCAAGGTCTGCTGCGGATGCCGATACCCATCGCGGGCACTGTTGGCCGGATCGCGCCAACTGCCGGCGAGCACGCTGGCGTATTGCTGGGCACTGATCGGTGCATCGGCTGCCTGGCTCAAGACCGGGGCGAGGAGGGCGGTAAGGGAGAGGGCTGCAAGCGTCGTTTTCATGATCATCCTGATAAGGGCCACTGTGCAGCCGAGGCTAGCATGGGCTCCGTACCCGCCGATCACACATTATCCGAGGTCGACCTCACCAAAGGTTCTAAGCCCATGGCGATCATCGGCTTGTTGCGCTTGTAGCGCACCAGCCGTTCGCTGAGGGATTGCGGCAGGACCGTGTCCTGAGTGAACCCCATGCGCTGATACAGCTGTTCCAGGTCCGGATGGCACAGCAGCCAGACGGTGCCCTCCATATCCTTCACTGCCTGAAGAATCATGCGCGCCGCCAAGCCCTGGCCACGGTAAGACGGCGCCACAAACACCCCGGTCAGCCATTGCCCGCCCACCACCGGCGTCAGGCACAAGCCGGCGACAATCTCGCCGTCGCGTGCCACCCATAAACGCCCGCCTTTGAGCGCCTTCATCGACGAGTTGTGGCTGCGGTAAAACTTGTTCAGCAGCGGCCACAAAGGCTCTGCCAGCAGATCGATGGACAACTCAGTCATGGTGTTCAGACAGGCGTTATAAAGGGGCGGGGATTATAAACCCCTTCTGCCGGGTGATCGGTGTTATACCCAGTGCTACATCCCCTTTCAGTGGAGCACGCATCATGGCCAAAGGTATGGATTCAAAGAAAGCCGCGAAGAAAAAACCGGCAAAGACCGCCGATGAAAAACGCGCCGACAAGAAAACCAAGAAATCCGAGAGCGGCCTGTTCGGCCACTGATCACCGTTCAGCCCATGGATCTTCAGCGGCTTTTAACCCCTGTGTGGCTTAGATCGCTGCCAGGGTCGCTTTCACGCTCTGCGCCGGATCAGTCGCCTTCGCCGCTACCTGCTGCTCTTGCTGCTGCTTCAGGCGATCGGCCACTTGCTTGGAAATCGCGTCCTGTTTTTCCTGGGACATGTTCTGTACATCCGCCTCGGTCAGCCCCTGTTCCTTGAGCAATTGCTCACGGATGCGCTCGGCCGGGGTTTTGCTCATGTACTCAGTGAATTCCGAGCGCGCGCCAGTGGTGGACGTGGTGGCAGGCGTTTCGGTCGAGGAGGTGGTTGCCGTCGTGGCGGCTTGCAACTGCACACGGGTCTTGGCAAAGGCTTCGTCGATGCGGTCGGTGGCCTTGTCCAGTTCCTTTTGCGCGACTGGCACGGTCACACTTTGTTGTGCGGCCTGCACGGCGCCGCTGTACAGCGCACTGGCTGCGGCGTTGGCGGGGTCCATGTCGGGGCGCTTGAGCTGTTGGACGGTCGATATAGCTTGGGTGTTGTTGTTAACCAGCATGATCGGTCACCTGGGAAAATGTACGGTGCGACAGCTGGAGCAAATAGCGTGCCGGGCGTAAAAGCCCAGGTTTTCTGGGGCTGCCCCCGCTTTAAGCGGCAATGGCTGGCCCTCAACGGCCAGCCGTTGCCGCTTAAAGCGGGGGCGAATACATGCACAGCATCACGCGCATGTCCTCAGTTGTGACCGTCGAGTGCGAAGGCCTGGAAGCCCGGGTGCTGGCTGAGGCGTTCGTAGTACGCCGCGATGGCAGGGTAGGGCGGATGCTCCATGGGTGTCATGCGCCAGCGGTGCACCGAGAGCCCGATAAGGATGTCGGCGAGGGTGAATTCGTCGCCGGCGACGTAGGCATTTGTGCGCATAAGCTGCTGTTCCAGCAGGCCCATCTTTTCGTTCCAGCCCTGCACGCCAGCGGCCAGTCGTTGCGGGTCCTGGTGCTCAGGACTCTTGCGCACCAGCGCCTGGAACGCGTAGCCCCATGAAGGGTTGAGCTCGGTGGCCTGCCAGTCCATCCATTGCTCCACCCTGGCCCGTGGCGCGGGTTCGGCGGGCAAGAGGTCGTGGCGTTGGTAGAGGCTGACCAAGTAGCGGCAGATGGTGTTGGATTCCCACAACACGCCGTGGTCGTCGATCAATACCGGTATTTGCGCATTGGGGTTCAGGGCAAGGAATTCGGGGGATTGGGTGGGGGTGTAGCCGATGCCCCAGTCTTCACGTACGTAGTCGATGCCCAGTTCGTGGCAGGTCCACAGGACCTTGCGCACATTGATCGACGAAGTACGGCCCAAAATTTTCAGTGAGTGTCCCATGGTGCTTCCCTTGCATTTGGAGAGCAGCCAATCTAGCAGGGGCCGCAATCGACGGCGATATTTCCAGGCGGGAGCGGTAAAAAAAGCGGGTCTTAACAGCGCGGTGTGTGCTGGTCCATGGCCTTGCCCACCAGCAGGACCGATAGCTCGCTCAACTGATGAATAGCCAATGCCACATCACGCTGTTTTCCGCTGAGGTCATCGGACAGGTCAAGCAACAAGGTGCTGACCGAACATACGGTTTCGTAGCTGTTGATCAACAGTGTTTCGGTGGAGACATCGGGGATTACGGTGAAGAGCGTGCCTGATGGGGTTTCGGCGGCTTTCAGCATTTCAGTGCTCCTGGTCCAGGGAGTCCAAAGGTGGGCTTCTAAACCCGATCACCGAAACATTCAGCGACCGGTAAACCTTAGAGACCGTCACCCAGGTGCACAAGCCAGCTGATTCTGACGTAAGTGTAGGCAATCGGGCGTAGTGCTCACAGCAATGTCAGCCCGGTCCTACAGGCGTCCTACGTGCTTTCCCGCACCTGCAGCTCAAACCCCATATCCACCACCGGCTTGGCGATCTTGTTGCCCGCCATGATCGTCAGCAGATGCTCGGCCGCACGCCGACCAATGGCTTCCCGTGGCGTGCTGATGCTGCTCAGGCGCGGCACCATAAAGGACGATGCGGGCAGGTCGTTGAAGCCCAGCACCGCCACGCGCTCTGGCACCTTGATGCCATGGCGCATGGCTTCGAGCAGCGCGCCCTGGGCCAAGTCATCGTTGCCGAAGAAGATTGCATCCACGTCGGGATGGGCCGCCAGTAACTGCAGGAACAACTCGCCGCCCAGGCCCACGGAGGAAGGACGCGGCGTCAGCAGCTCCAGCGCCGGGTCGTACATCCCCGCCTGTTGCAGGGCGCGGCGGAAGCCTTCGCCACGCAGCAGGGTGCGTTGGTCCAGTTGTGCGCCGATGTAGGCCAGGCGCTTGCGGCCACGGGACAGCAAATGCGCCGCGGCCGTTTCGCCGGCGGCCAGTTGCGAGAAGCCCACGCAGTTCACGCCTGCATTCGGGTCCAGGTCCATCATATAAACGCAGGGCACATTGCTGGCCTCGACCATTCGTCGGGCGCTTTCGGTGCGGTCGAAACCGGTCAGCAGCAAACCCCGTGGCTGGTAGGCCATGTAGTTGCGCAGCAGGTTTTCTTCTTCATCGCGCGAATAGTGCGAGTTGCCGATCAGCACTTCGAAGCCCTTGGGCCGCAGCACCTGGTGGATGGCTTCGAGGGTTTCGATAAACAGCAGGTTGGACAACGACGGCACCAATACCACCACCGAATGGCTCTGGGCCGAGGCCAGGGCGCGGGCGGCGGGGTTGACTACGTAGTTGAGTTCGGCGGCGGCCTGCTGCACTTTTTCCACCAGTTCAACGGCCACGGTGCTGATGCCGCGCAGGGCGCGTGAAGCGGTAATCGGGCTGACGCCAGCGAGGCGGGCGACTTCGTTGAGGGTCGGGCGACCCGTAGTGCGCGTATTTTTATCGTTCTTAGAGGTCATCAGGCGGCTTGCCAAACAAAAATCGAGGCACTAAGGTAGCGCTGTCTCCAAATGGCTGCAAATTATTGAACTTTGGGTTGCCTGATCCGGTTCAAATGATTGGAGCGGATGCACGCGTCACTCCATAAAAATGACAAGACGGCGCGGGAAAAGCCTGTTTTTGCACCCGCTTTACCGCGTGCAAAGGTAGCGCTATCTGCGTCCTGAGGTGTTTCATGAGTCAACCTGTTACTGCCCTGGTCATCATGGGTGTTGCCGGCTGTGGCAAGACCAGCGTCAGCGAGGCCTTGTGCCGGCTGAACGGCGCCACCGCCATTGAAGGCGACAGCTTTCACCCTGCCGCGAACATCGAAAAGATGAGCGCCGGCCACCCTCTCAACGACGACGACCGCGCCGGCTGGCTCGACATCCTGTGCGCTGAGCTGCGCCGCTCGCTTAAAGCGGGTGAACATCCGGTGCTTACCTGTTCGGCCCTCAAGAAGAAATACCGCGACCACCTGCGTGAAGCCGCGCCGGGCCTGGGTTTCGTATTCCTTGAACTGAACCGCGAAGTGGCCTCCGACCGTGTGTCCCATCGGCCCGGCCATTTCATGCCGGCAAGCTTGATCGACAGCCAGTTCGCCACCCTTGAATCGCCCGTGGGCGAACCGCTGACCCTGGCCCTCAACGCCAGCGAAGACAGTGTCGAGGCATTGGCCGAGCAGACCAACGCTTGGTGGCTGCAACACGGTTTTGAACGAACTCAATAATTTTTTGCCGGAAAAGATAGCGCTATCCCCGGCGATAAATTGAATACCCGCTTTAATAACAACAACAAACAGGAGAGCCCCCCATGTTTGGCATGTCCCACGAGTCGTACCTGCTGCTAGACGCAGTCGTCACTATCATCGGGTTGATCGTTCTGATCACCAAGTTCAAGGTCCACCCGTTCATCGCACTGATCATCGCGGCCGGCTTCCTCGGCCTGACCTCGGGCATGCCCGTGGACAAGATCATCAAGGCCTTCCAGGACGGTTTCGGCGGAGTGCTCGGCTTTGTCGGCATCATCCTCGCGCTGGGCACCATGCTCGGCAAGATGATGGCCGAGTCCGGCGGCGCCGATCAGATCGCCCAGACCCTGATCCGCGCCTTTGGCAAAGAGAAGGTCCAGTGGGCCATGATGTTCGCCGCGTTCCTGGTGGGCATCCCGCTGTTCTTCGAGATCGGTTTTGTACTGCTGATCCCGCTGGTGTTCATCGTGGCGCGCCGCACCGGCGTGTCGCTGATCAAGATCGGCATCCCGCTGCTCGCCGGCCTGTCGGCAGTGCACGGCCTGGTGCCGCCGCACCCTGGCCCGTTACTGGCCATTGGCGTGTTTGGCGCGGACATCGGCAAGACCATCCTCTACGGCCTGATCGTCGCACTGCCGACCGCCATCATCGCCGGCCCGATCTTTGGTACGTTCATCGCCAAGTACATCCCCGGTAATCCTTCCCAGGAACTGGTGGACCAACTGGCCCGCGAGACCGATAACAAGTCGCTGCCAAGCTTCGGCATTACCCTGGTCACCGTGCTGCTGCCGGTGTTCCTGATGCTGCTCAAAACCTTCGCCGACATCGCATTTGCCGAAGGCAATGTGGTGCGCAACTGGATGGACATGATCGGTCACCCGATCACTGCCTTGCTGCTGGCGCTGTTGTTGTCGCTGTACACCTTTGGCCATCGCCAGGGCATCCACTCCAAGCAAATCCTCAAACTGCTCGACGCCAGCCTTGCGCCGACGGCCGCGATTATCCTGATCATCGGTGCCGGTGGTGGCTTCAAGCAGATGCTGGTGACCAGCGGCGTGGGTGACGTGATCGGCCATATGGCGGTGAACGCGCAGATCAATCCGATCCTGCTGGCGTGGCTGGTGGCGGCGGTGATTCGTGTTGCCACGGGTTCGGCGACCGTAGCCACCATTACTGGCGCGGGCATTGTGGTGCCGGTGGTGGGGATGATCCCAGGGGTCAACCGCGAGCTGCTGGTGTTGGCGACGGGGGCGGGTTCGTTGATCCTGTCGCACGTCAACGATGCAGGGTTCTGGCTGGTGAAGCAGTACTTCAACATGACCGTGGCCGAGACCTTCAAGACCTGGACGGCGATGGAGACCATCCTGTCGGTGGTGGCGCTTATCTTTATCATGCTGCTGTCGTTGGTGGTGTAGCCGCACCGCAGCATTCCATGGGGTCACCCAATCAAATGTGGGAGGGGGCTTGCCCCCGATGGCAGTGGTTCAGTCACCAGATGCAGTGACTGACACTCTGCTATCGGGGGCAAGCCCCCTCCCACATTTTGATCGCGTCAGGCTACAGGTTTTTGCACCGCCCCATCGGCCCTGAACATCCCCCGAATCCCCCGCACCGCCTGGCGAATCCGGTCCTGGTTCTCGATCAGCGCAAAGCGCACATGGTCATCGCCATATTCGCCAAACCCAATCCCCGGCGACACACACACCTTCGCTTCCAGCAGCAGCTTCTTGGCAAATTCCAGCGAGCCCATGGCCGCATACTGCTCGGGGATCTTGGCCCAGACGTACATCGACGCCTTGGGATTCTCCACCATCCAGCCCAATTCATGCAGGCCCTTGACCAGCACATTGCGGCGCTGGCGGTACTGCTCGGCGATGTCTTTCACGCACTGCTGATCGCCTTCCAGCGCGGCAATCGCCGCCACTTGCAGCGGGGTGAAGGTGCCGTAGTCGTGGTAACTCTTGATCCGCGCCAAGGCGTTGACCAGTTCCGCGTTGCCCACCATGAAACCGATGCGCCAGCCGGCCATGTTGTAGCTCTTGGACAGGGTGAAAAACTCCACCGCAATGTCCTTGGCGCCCGGCACCTGCATGATCGACGGAGCTTTCCAGCCGTCGTAGACGATATCGGCGTAAGCCAAATCGTGGATCACCAACACGTCGTACTGCTTGGCCAGCGCAATCACGCGTTCGAAGAAATCCAGCTCCACACACTGCGCGGTGGGATTGGATGGGAAGCCCAGAATCATCATCTTCGGCTTGGGGATCGAACCGCGAATCGCCCGCTCCAGCTCGGCGAAGAAGTCCACGCCCGGCACCAGCGGCACTGAGCGCACCTGGGCGCCGGCAATCACGGCACCGTAGATATGAATCGGGTAGCTCGGGTTGGGCACCAGCACGGTGTCGCCCTGGTCCAGGGTAGCCAGCATCAAGTGCGCCAGGCCTTCCTTGGAACCGATGGTCACGATGGCTTCCGACTCGGGGTCGATGTCCACTTCATAACGGTCTTTGTACCAGCGCGAAATCGCCCGGCGCAGACGCGGAATGCCTTTGGAGGTGGAGTAACCGTGAGTGTCTTCACGCTGGGCGACTTGTACGAGTTTCTCGACAATATGCGGCGGCGTGGCGCCGTCGGGGTTGCCCATGCTCAAGTCGATGATGTCTTCGCCGCGCCGACGCGCAGCCATCTTCAGCTCGGCAGTGATATTGAAAACATAAGGGGGGAGTCGATCTATGCGCGCAAAGCGGCGCGGCGAACCTTGGTCGGCCATTGTTGCCTCGAAGTACGTAAGCGCCCGGAACCGTCCGAGCGACGTCGGCCACTGCGGTGGCCTGCGGGGCAGACAATACGGCGCGTGATGGCCAGTTGTCCAGATGCGTAGGAAAATTTTCTGCGTGGAGCGAAGCGTGGATATGCCCCTATACTCGATGCGGGTTTGTTCCCTTATAAGAAGGAGACTGTTCGTATGGATCAGCAGACAAAACAACCGTTAGAGCCACGCATGGAAGCCGGCAAGGCGCTGGTAATTGCCGGGGTGAAGGGGCGTTATTCCAAGGCGACGGTGGGCGATATTCCCAGGTTGTGGGAACTGTTCGACACCTGCATCAAGGACATCAAAAAGCGCATCGGCGGGGTGACTTACGGCGTTTGCCATAACCCCCAGCACGGCGAGTTCGACTACATGGCCGGGGTTGAAGTGCCGAGCAAAAGCGACGTGCCGAGCAACTTCGAAGTGATCGAAATTCCACCGCTCAACTACGCCGTGTTCGCGCATTACGGCCCGGTGCAGGCGTTGGAACAGACCTACGAGCGCATCATGTTCCAGTGGCTGCCGCACTCGGGCTACAAGGTGATGGGGGCGGATTTCGAGCGCTACAGCGCGGATTTTGATGCGCGCAAAGGCACGGGAACAGTGGAGATCTGGCTGCCTGTAGGCCCCAAGGCCTGAAACAACACGACTGAGCTGCAGGGGCAGCTCAGTCGCAACCTTTACTGACTGAGCAGTCTCCCAATAAAGGATGATTGTTGAATGCTCAAAATACCGCTGCTTTGCAGGGTATTGCTGAAGGTTACCCACTCCACCAGGTTAATGTTGCTGGGTTCAGGCCTTCCGCCTGCGTTCCACGCCTCAGCAACGCCTGCCTGGCCAAAAGTGGTATCCAATGTACCGGTCGGGGTGTATCTGATCAGGTTGACCAGACTGCTGTTTGAGTTGCGGGCCAATACCACAATTTTTTCGTCGGGCTGCACCAATACGCTGGCATAGCTACCATGACTGGTGTTGCTTTCCAGAGGTTTCCCTTCATTGAAGGGGGGATCGGGTTGACCATCGGCGAGCAGAACCGCGACGAAGTTCACCAGGTTCGGAGTTCTGAAACTGCCACCCACCACAACAATCTGGCCATCTTGCCCTCCGGCCAGTGCAGTGACTTGTTTGTCCTCGTTGTTTGTGAACTGCAATACGACCACGCCATTACTACCAAAACGGCTGTTCAGTTCACCGTTATGCAGGAGCCCCAGAATATGGGCCTTCTGTGCACTGGAACCCGCAGCAACAAAACCACTGTCGGTGATCAGCACGCTATCAAGGCGGGTATTAGGTGCTTCAATCGGGCCAATATTTCCGAAGTTGCTTGGATGGCCGCTGCGGTCGAGTTGGTAAATAAAACTGGCTTGACTGTCATTGAACACCGCAAGGATATGCCCAGTCGGTTGCACTGCTATGCCGCCTCTCATTACCAAATGCGGGTTGAACGAGTTACCCAGATTCGTTGTACCGTTATTGCCAAACGACGGGTCCACGTCGCCATTGTGCACATTGAATCGGGTAATGCATGCAGCGTGTTCGTCACCTTGAGCACTTAATAACAGGGGTTTTCCATCGGGCTGTAGGAGCAGGTCCACCAGAACGATGATGTCTGGGGCCAAGGTGGTCCACACTCCGTAATTTATATCCGGCGTGCCCCTTGGGGTGTGTTTACTGACTGAGATAAGTTTTGCTTTTGCAGTGACAGTGATCCCCACCGTAAGGGTAGAACCGTCGCTCAGGACACGTGACAACCCACCGGAGAATGTGGCGATTACCTGGCCTTCTTCACCGAAAGTAGGGTCTGGGGCGCCTGGGGTATTTATCTGTTTGTCACTTGATGGGCTACTCATGGCTGTTCTCCTTACGGGAAGTTGAGAGTCTCCACACCTGCTCCTGGAAAACCTTGAGCGACAACGTTGGCGTTCCAGTAAAAAACAATGAACAGCGCCTGTATAGCTGTGAAATCTAACAGTAGGCAGCGCTCAATCAGATGCCAGGTTTCCTTTGGCAAACGCCAGAATAAGCCGCCGCTCAAATCCAACCCGCGCTTTATACGCCTCCCCGTGGTCCTCCCACCCCGCGCCCAGATACAAGCCCATCGCCGCCACATTCTCCCTGTCCACCGACAACTCCAGCCCCTTGATCTGCGGCCACGTCTCCAGCGTTACCGCCGGCAGCGCCTGTAGACACGCTTTACCAAACCCCATGCCCTGTTGCCGCCGATCCACCTGCAGCGCATGCAGCGTGGCGCTGTGTTCATCCGCCCAATGAGGCAGGCAGGGCGGGCGTTTGAGCAAAAGAAAGGCGACCGGGATGTCATCGGCCAACAGGGCAAAGCCTTTGACGCCGGGGCTGGGCTTGGCCAGCAGCGAATTGAGCGCGCAATACATGTCGCCGCAAAACGGCAGTTGCTCAGGGTGGACCTCGATGGCGCTGACTTGCTGTTGTTGCACGGCATTCAGCGCCTCGTAGGCGACAAGGCGGGTTTGCATCGGAACGTCCGAACGGCTGCAAAGAAGGGCGCAGTCTATCGGGTTTACCGCAGGCGAAATTATTTTTCAGTGGGCTGTCGATTTGCTCCGAGCGCATTCGACCAAGGGTGTCTTCCATGATTTTTTCACCCCCAGGAGTATCGCCATGAGCACTGCAATCAACACCCTGATCGAACAATGGAAACAGGCCGTCGTCGGTGGGGATATCGATAAAATTGTCAGCTTTTACGCCGACGATATCGTCTCGTTCGACGCCGTCACCGCCCTGCAATTCAAAGGCAAGGCGGCCTACCGCGCACACTGGGAGGAATGCATGAAGCATTGTCCTGGCCCCGGTATTTTCGAGTTCCACGAACTGCGCATTGTTGAGGCCCAGGACAGCGCCTTCGCCCACTGGCTGGCCCACTGCGGCGGTGCAGATAAGGCGTGCTGGATGCGCGTCACCGCCGGTTATCAACGTATCAATGGCCAGTGGCGCGTAGTGCATGAGCACTGGTCGGCCCCCTTCGACATGCAAAGCGGCACTGCGTTGTTCGACCTGAAACCTTGAGCGTCGCGAACTATAGTCAGTAGTCCGAAACGGAGAACGCCATGAAATACCTGTGCCTGATCTACAGCAACGAACAGGTGCTGCACACCTCGCCTGACAGCCCGGCCGACCCGGAGTGCTTTGCCTACGCCCAGTCCGTGCAGGCCACTGGCCGCATGCTCGCCGCCGAGCCGCTGGAATCGGTGAGCACCGCCACCACGGTGCGCATGCGCAACGGCAAGCTGTCGATCACCGACGGGCCGTTTGCCGAAACCAAGGAGCAGCTCGCCGGGTTTTACCTGATCGAAGCCCGTGACTTGAACGAAGCGATCCAGGTGGCCGGCGGCATTCCGGCCGCCAGGGTCGGTAGTGTCGAAGTACGCCCCGTGCGCGAATTGAATCTCTGACAGCAACAAAACCACTACAGGAGGTTTATCCCATGTCCAAACAACCTGCCGAATTTGAACTGTCCATCAGCCGCTTGATCGATGCCCCGCGCAGCCGGGTATTCCGCGCCTGGACTGAGCCCGCCTTGCTGCAACAATGGTGGGGCCCCCACGGCATGACCACCCCCGAGTGCGAAATGAACCTGTGGGTCGGTGGTCTTTTTCGCACCCTGATGCGCGCACCGGATGGCAGTGAGTACCCGACCCAGGGCGTGTTCCTGGAGATCGACGCGCCCAATCGCCTGGTGTTCACCGATGCCTTCATGCCGGGCTGGATCCCGTCGGGCAAGCCGTTCATGAGCGCCGAAGTCACCTTTGAAGAACAAGACGGCAAAACCCTCTACACCGCCCGCGCCATGCATTGGAGTGTCGAAGACAAACAGGCCCACGAAGCCATGGGTTTCCATGATGGCTGGGGCCAGAGCCTCGACCGCTTAGTGCAACTGGTGACCGAAGAGATGCGCGATTGACGCCGCACATCGAGGCGATCTACCGCAGCGAATCGCGGCGTGTGCTCGCCACCCTGATCCGCCTGCTTGGCGATTTCGACCTCGCCGAAGAAGCCCTGCATGAAGCGTTCTTCGTCGCGGTCGAACGCTGGCAGCAGGATGGCATGCCAGCCAATCCGCGCGCCTGGCTGGTCTCCACCGGGCGCTTTAAAGCCATCGACCGCCTGCGCCGCCAGGCACGATTTACCCCGTTATTGCAGGCGCAGGCCGACGCCTTGGAAGCCGCTGATTGGAGCGATGAGGACGTGGAAGACGACCGCCTGCGCCTGATCTTCACCTGCTGTCACCCGGCGCTGGCGGCCGATGCCCAGGCGGCGCTGACCTTGCGTGAGATCTGCGACCTCACCACCGAGGAAATCGCCCGGGCGTTCCTGGCCGCGCCCGCCACCATTGCCCAGCGCATCGTACGGGCCAAGGGCAAGATCCGGGAGGCCAGGATTCCCTATCAAGTGCCATCCCTGACCGAACTGCCCGAGCGCCTCGACAGCGTGCTGCGGGTGATCTACCTGGTGTTCAACGAGGGCTATTCGGCGTCCATCGGCGCAGACCTCACCCGCGAGGATTTAACCCGCGAAGCCATTCGCCTGGCCCGCTTGCTCATGGAGTTGCTGCCCGAGCCGGAAGTGATGGGCCTGCTGGCGCTGATGCTGCTGCACGAATCCCGGCGGGCGGCGCGCACCTCGGCCAGCGGCGAACTTGTGTTGCTGGAGAAACAGGATCGTTCGCTGTGGGACAAGTCCTTGATCGCTGAAGGCTGCACGCTGGTGGAACAGGCGCTGACCACACAAAGCTTTGGGCCGTATTGCCTGCAAGCCGCGATTGCCGCAGTGCATGCCGAAGCGCCGAGCGCCGGGGCGACCGATTGGCCGCAGATTGTCGGGCTCTACGACGTATTGCTCAGGGCGTGGCCGTCGCCGGTGATTGAACTGAACCGCGCCGTTGCCGTAGCCATGCGCGATGGCCCGCTGGCTGGATTACAGCAGGTGGAGGCGATTCTGGCGCGGGGCGAGTTGCTGGATTACCACCTGGCGCATTCGGCGCGGGGCGAGTTTTGTCGGCGCTTGGGACGGGGCGAAGACGCGCGCGTCGCCTACGAAAAAGCCCTGTCCCTGACCCAGCAAATCCCCGAAAAACGCTTCCTCGAAAGCCGGCTGGCCGAACTCAAATCTTCCTCCCGACATTAATCTCCAGTGTCGCCAGGGCGGGCTCGTCACTCCAGCATCTTGCCCAGCAACCAACTCCCCGCCGGGCCCGGTGGGTGGTGGCGTGACCACAACGCATCCACGGCCACCGAGCGCGGCCAACTGCGGGCTTTGAGCTCCACCAGCTGGCCTGCGTCAAACCGCTCCACCAGCCAGCGCGGCAGGGGTGCCCAGCCGAAACCCAGCTGCGCCATCTCCATCAGCATCAGGTAACTGGGGGCTGACCACACGCGGCCGCTGGCGCGGGTTTCATTCGGGTTGATGATGCTGGCCAGGCGCAGTTCGCGGTGTTGCTGCAAGGTATCGGCGGGGATGCTGTCCAGTCGGGCCAGCGGGTGGCTGGGCGCGACGAACAGCGCGATTTCCGTGCGCTCTTCCACCGGGGCGCCGGTGAGGTCCGGCGGGTAGGTGTCTTGTTGTTCGATAAACGCAATTTGCGCCCGGCCACTCTGCACCAGGGCGATCAAGTCTTCGCATTCGGCAATCAGGCATTCGAGTTCAAGGTCCGGGTAGCGCTCGTCGAACGACCGGAGGGCGATCTCGAAGCGGTCCGACTGGTAGGTATCGGACATGGCGATGGTCAGCTTCGGCTCCAAGCCCTGGGCCAACTGACTCGCCGCCAGCTCCAGGCGGCTGCTGGCCTCCAGCACTTGCTCGGCCCGTTGCAGCAATACGTGGCCGGCCTGGGTCAGCGTCGGCTTGCGGCTGCTGCGATCAAACAGCACCACATCCAGGTCAATCTCCAGGCTGGCCACTGCCGCACTGACTGTGGATTGGCTTTTGCCCAGCTTGCGCGCCGCTGCCGAAAATGAGCCTTGGGTGGCCGCTTGGACAAACGCCTGCAGCACTTCATTGGAGGCCATGACTATCGCCTTGATCGATGGTTATTGGTTATGAAGTATCGAGTCAAAGAGTAATGATGGCAACCATCCTCACTCACGGAGACGGCTCATGAGCCCTACCAAATCCCTCACGGAACGCGTTTGCCAAGCCATTGGTTTCGAGGCCCTGGCGTTGTTGATCTGCACCCCGTTGCTGGCGTGGATCATGGACAAGCCCGCCCTGGAAATGGGCATGGTCACCCTGGCGATCAGCCTGATGGCGTTGACCTGGAACGTGATCTTCAACGGCCTGTTCGACCGCCTCAAGGCACGCCTGCAACTGGCCAACAACGGCTGGACCCGCGTGCTGCACGCCCTCATGTTCGAAGGTGGCTTGATCCTGGTGTGCGTCCCGCTGATTGCGGCGTGGCTGAATATCAGCCTGATGCAGGCGTTTATCCTCGACATAGGTGTGCTGCTGTTTTTCCTGCCGTACACCTATGTGTATCACTGGGCCTATGACGTAGTGCGCGACAAGCTCCTACAGAAACATGCCGCCCGACGCCTCGATGCGCTGGCCGGTGATCCACTGGCTGCCGTCTGCAAGCAGGCTGGCAATCGCGCCACCGATATCGTCCGGTAAGCCGGCGCGGCCCAGGGCGGTGTTGTTCGCGACCATGGCGTTGAGGTTGGCGTTGTCACGCACGGCGCCGCCGCCGAAGTCGGTTTCAATCGCACCCGGGGCCAGGATGTTGACGCTGATCCCGCGACCACCCAGCTCTTTGGCCTGGTAGCGGGTCAGTACTTCCATCGCGCCTTTCATCGCCGCGTAGGCGGCATAGCCAGGCAGGCTGAAACGCGCCAGGCCACTGGAGACATTGAGGATACGGCCGCCGTCGCGGATCAACGGCAACAGCTTCTGCGTCAGAAAAAACGGGCCCTTGAATTGGATCGCCACCAGTTGGTCGAACTGGGCTTCGGTGGTCTCGGCAAAACTGGCGTGAATGCCAATCCCGGCGTTGTTGATCAGAAAGTCGAAGTGTTCTTGTGCGAAAACATCCTTGAGCACGCCGGCAACGTCGCCGACAAAACCTTCGAACGTCGCGCTTTGACTCACGTCCAGCTGCAGCATGGCGGCGCGGCCACCCAATTGTTCGATTTCGGCCACCAATGCCTGCGCCTCGTCGGCCTTGCTGTGATAAGTGCCGATGATGTCCACGCCTTGCGCCGCCAGGTGCAAGGCAGCGTTTTTACCCAAGCCACGGCTGGCGCCGGTGATCAATGCGATTTTACGGGTCATGGTGCAGTCCTCTTCAGATGTGAGCGTGGGATTGAGTGTATTTGTCCGCCGCTAACGTGATAAACAGGGCTGAACCGGAATCACTGGCCGGATAAGGCGAACAATCCCATGAACAAACTTGAGCTGCTGCGCACCTTCGTGCGGGTTACCGAACTGTCGAGTTTCACCCAGGCGGGCGAGAGCCTGGGGCTGCCGCGCTCCACCGTGTCCGAGCACGTGCAGGCGTTGGAAGAACTGCTCGGCGCGCGCCTGTTGCAGCGCACCACACGCAAGGTGCAGGCGACCCAGGACGGGCGTGTGTTGTACGAGCGCAGCAAGGACCTGCTCGCGCATATGGAGGAGCTGGAAGGGCTGTTTCGCCAGGATGAGACTCAACTGGCCGGGCGTATTCGCGTAGATATACCCAACGTCATGGCGCGGGACTTGATACTGCCACGCCTGCCACAGTTCCTGGAGCGCCACCCCCTGATCGAAATGGAGATCAGCACCACCGACCGCCAAGTGGACCTGCTCGCTGAAGGCTTCGATTGCGTATTGCGCGTGGGCGCGCAGCCCGACCAGACGGTGGTGGCGCGGTTGCTGTGCAGCATGCCGATGATCAACTGCGTAAGCGCCACCTACCTGCAACGTTTTGGTGTGCCGCAGACACTGGCCGACCTGGCCGACCACCATCTGGTGCATTACGTGCGGCCGTTGGGCTCGCGCTCGGCGGGGTTCGAATACCAGCAGGGCAACAAGGTGCAGCGTATTCCCATGGCCGGGCGGATCACGGTCAACAGTACCGATGGCTACAAGTCAGCGTGCCTGGGCGGCTTCGGGATCATCCAAGTACCGGCTCTGGGCATGGGCGATGAGTTGGCCAGCGGCGAGTTGGTGGCGATACTGCCGGACTACCCGGCGCCGGCGCTGGATGTGTCGCTGCTTTACGCAGGGCAACGGCATTTACCGTTGCGGGTGCGGGTGTTTATGGATTGGCTGGCGGATACGTTGCAGTCACAGCTTTAACGCCTTGCCGACAACTGCTGCGGTGCCAGGAACGCATCGTGAAAGTAATCCCGGAACGCCTGCATTGCCGGCGTAAAGGCCCGCTCGCGGTGCCATGCCAGGCCGACGCTCATGGGCGTGACCGGGTCGGTGACCGTCAGGGTTTCGATGCGCTTGCCTTCCAGTGACCAAGGGCGGTGCACCAGGTCCGACAGAATCGCCACGCCGCTGCCATTGGCGACCATGCTGCGCACCGCTTCCACCGAGCTGGTGCGCATCCGTACGTTGGGCGCTTGCCCGGCCTGCTCCCAATAGCGCATGGCGCTGTGTTCGGCTTCATCGACGGTCAGCAGGATGTAGGGCTCCCGGGCCACATCGGCCAGGCTCACGGCGCCGCGTTCGCACAACGGATGATGGCTGGGCAGCCACAGGCGACGTTCCGAGTTGAATAGAATCTCGGAAACGATCGCGGGGTGAGTCAGGTTGGCGGTAAGCACCACGGCCATGTCGAACTGGCCGTCGAGCAGGCCTTGCTCGATGGCCTGGCGCTCCTGTTCGAAAACCGCGATGGTCACGTCCGGGTGCCAGTGCTCCATGCGCTGCAAGTGATGGGGCAGGAAGTAACCGAGCACCGTGTAACTGGCCGCCACCCGCAGCACACCGCTGGCGCGGTAGTCGGGCAATGGGCTGTTCAGCGCATCGTCCACACTGCGCGCAATCACATAGGCGCGGTTGAGAAAGTGCCGCCCGGCGTCGGTCAGGTTCATGCCTTGGGCCGAGCGCACAAACAACTGCACGCCAAGCATCGCCTCCAGCTCCTTGATCGCCGTGGTCACCGCTGACTGAGAGATATTCAGGTGGATCGCTGCCTGGGAGATCTGGCCGATCTCGGCGGTGGCGACGAAGTAGCGGATTTGGCGCAAGGTGAGGGACATGAGTGATATCTGTTTTTCAGAAGATAGGGCATCTGATAATAGATCTTCCCAAGGGGTCAAGCGCCAGCCTACTTTTCAACATGACCTTTTGCGGAGCGACCCCGATGCAGGCAGTGGATTTCAATTCGGACATGGGCGAAGGCTTCGGGCCCTGGACCATCGGTGATGGCGTCGACGCCGAGCTGATGGCCTACATCAGCTCGGCCAATATCGCCACCGGCTTCCACGCCGGCGACCCTGGCACCATGCGCCGCACCGTCGAGCGCGCCAAGCAATTGGGCGTGGCTATCGGTGCCCATCCGGGCTTTCGTGACCTGGTGGGTTTTGGTCGTCGGCATATCAATGCACCGGCCCAGGAACTGGTGGACGACATGCTCTACCAACTCGGCGCCCTGCGGGAAATCGCCCGCGCCCAAGGCGTAACGCTGCAACATATCAAGCCCCATGGCGCGCTCTACATGCACCTGGCCCGCGACGAAGAAGCCGCCCGATTGCTGGTGCAAAACCTGCAACTCATCGAGCCAACGCTGTTGCTCTACTGCATGCCCAACTCGGTGATCTGGCGGGTGGCCAAGGAACTGGGGCAACCGGTGGTGCGCGAATTTTATGCTGATCGTGAGTACGACCTGACGGGCTCCATCGTGTTTACGCGCAATGTGCGTGCACTGGATCCTGCGACGGTGGCGGCACGTGTCCTGCGTGCATGTCAGACCGGACTGGTACGCACCGTGGAAGGCGAAGACCTGTTTATCGAGTTCGATTCCATCTGCCTGCACAGCGACACGCCAGGTGCGCTGGAGTTGGTGGAGGCTACCCGTGAAGCCCTGGACCAAGCGGGCATCACAGTAAAGAGTGGGCTCCTGTAGTGAGCGGGCGGTGCGACGATTCGACAAGCCCGCTCACCACAAGCAACCGCTAATCACGCATCAATTTTTGCCTGCCTTTCTACAATGATTCCAAGAGGAACAGACATGGCTGAAACGTCCCCCATCCGCTACAGCTTCGGCGGTGATGAGCACCTGTTTGCCGAGGTCAGCGACAGCATGTCGTTGGAGGCCTTTTTCAAGGGCATGGCGGTGACTCGTGCGGTGGAGCGCCTGGCGTTGGAAGGCGTGCTGGATGTGTGCCTGGCCAACGCCTCGTTCCAGATCCGCTTCGACCCCGACCGTATCGCGCCCCACGTCTTGCTTGATGCCGTGCAAAGCGCCGAAGCCCAGGCCGTGGCCGAACGCACCTTGCACACACGCATCATCGAGATCCCTGTGCTCTATAACGACCCCTGGACCCACGAAACCCTGATGCGTTTTCGCGACCGCCACCAAGACCCCACCGGCACCGATCTGGAGTACGCCGCACGCATCAATGGCCTGGCGGATGTGGATGCGTTTATCGCGGCCCACAGCGGCGCGCCGTGGTTTGTGTCGATGGTCGGGTTTGTCGCGGGCCTGCCATTCATGTTCCAGATGGTCGAGCGTGAACGGCAGTTGCAGGTGCCCAAATACCTGCGCCCGCGCACCGATACGCCGAAACTCACCCTCGGCCACGGCGGCTGCTTTGGCTGTATCTACTCGGTGCGTGGCGCGGGCGGTTACCAGATGTTCGGTGTGACCCCGGCGCCGATCTACGACCCGGCGCAGCAGTTGGCCTACCTCAAGGAACACATGGTGTTCTTTCGCCCCGGCGACATCGTGCAGTTCAAGCCTATAGAACGTGATGCCTACGACCTGGCCGTCGCCGAGGTGGACGCAGGACGTTTCGACCTGCGCATGCGCCCGGTGGAGTTTTCCCTCGACGCCTTTCTCGCCGACCCGGTTGGCTATCCGAAAACCCTGCAGGAGGCGCTGGCATGATCAAAGTCCTCAAACCCGGCCTCGCCACCTCCGTGCAGGACCTTGGCCGCGAAGGCTATTACCACCTTGGCATTCCGCCCTCGGGCGCGCTGGACCAGTACGCGCTCAGCGCGGCCAACCATCTGGTGGGTAATCCGGTCGGTGCGGCGGGCCTGGAGTGCACGTTGATCGGGCCTGAATTGGCGTTCCAGCAGGACGCGTTGGTGGCGCTCAGCGGCGCCCTCATGTCGCCGCGCCTGGACGGTGAAGTGGTGCATCAGGACACCGCGTTCCAGGTGCGTGCCGGGCAGGTGCTGCGTTTCGAGTTTCCCAAGGCCGGTGCGCGGACGTACCTGGCGGTGGCCGGTGGCATTGACGTGCCGGTGGTGCTTGGCAGTCGCTCCACTTACACCCTTGGCGCGCTCGGTGGGTTTTACGGGCGACGCTTGCAGGAGGGCGATGAGCTGCCTATCGGCAAGCCCTTCGGGCAGGGAAGGGCAGGCAACAGTCTGCCCATGGCCTTGCGCCGCTCGGTGGGCGGCGATGTCACCCTGCGCGTCGTGCCTGGCCTGTATTACGAGCGTCTGACCGCAGCCGCTAAAAGCAGCTTTTTTGCCGAGCCCTGGACCGTGGGCTCCGAGGCGGACCGCATCGGCTATCGCTTCAAAGGCGGCAGCGCGTTGAGTTTTGAACCACGGGAACAGCCATTTGGCGCGGGCTCGGATCCGTCGAATATCGTCGACAGTTGCTACCCCATCGGCTCGATCCAGGTGCCGGCGGGGTTGGAGCCGATTGTGCTGCATCGGGACGCGGTGTCGGGCGGTGGCTACGCGATGATCGGCACGGTGATCAGTGCGGATCTGGATTTGATCGGGCAGATGCAACCGAACCAGCGGGCGGGGTTTGTGGCGGTGACGTTGGAGGAGGCCCTGGAGGCGCGGCGTATCTACAAGAAGCGGCTGAAGGCGATGGCTGGTTTGTTCGCAGGCTAAAAATGTAGGAGGGGGCAAGCCCCTCCCACATTTTTACAGGGTTGTGTCAGAACAGTTGGGTGAACAGCCAGTAGAGGCTGCCCGACAAAACAATCGCCGCTGGCAACGTCAGCACCCACGCCATCGCCAGGTTGCGGATGGTGCGCATCTGCAATCCACTGCCATTGGCCACCATGGTCCCGGCCACACCCGATGACAGCACATGGGTCGTCGATACCGGCAAGCCATACATATCCGCCGCGCCGATGGTCAGCATCGCCACCGTTTCCGCTGCGGCACCCTGGGCATAGGTCATGTGGGTCTTGCCGATCTTCTCACCCACCGTCACCACGATGCGCTTCCAGCCGACCATAGTGCCCAGGCCAAGCGCGATGGCCACGGCGATCTTCACCCACAGCGGAATAAAACGCGTGGCGTTGTCTATCTGTTGCTTGAACAGTTGCAGCTTGTCTTGGGTGTCGGCGTCGAAGTTGCCGACCTTGCCCTTGTCCATCAGGCGAATGGTTTCGCTGGTCAGGTACATGTCATTACGCACGTTGCCGACCGCTTCGGCGGGGACTTTGGCCAGTGAGCCGTAGCCTTTGACTTCTTCACCGATATGCCCCGTGAGCGAGGCGAGGGCCGGTACCAGTTCCGGCGTGGCTTCCTTGGTGCGCACGTAGGTCGACAGGATCGGGCGCGGGTCGCCCGGCAACGTCTGCGGTGCGGTTTTCATCAGGGCGGCCTGGGTCACTTCGGCCACCGCCGCGAACTGCAATGACTGCTCGGCGGGCATGGTGCGGTTCAGCGCGTAGGCCATTGGCAATGTGCCGACCAGGATCAGCATGATCAGGCCCATGCCTTTCTGGCCATCGTTGGAACCGTGGGCGAACGACACGCCGGTGCAGGTGGCGATCAGCATGCCGCGAATCCACCAAGGCGGCGGGGTGTCGCCTTTGGGCGCTTTGTACAACGAGCGGTTTTTCACAAAGGCGCGCAGGGCCAACAGCAACAAGGCTGCAAACGCGAAGCCAATCAGCGGCGACAGCAGCAATGCGTAACCAATCTTGGTCGCCTGGGCCCAATCCACCCCGCTGGTGCCGTCACGCCCGTGCATCAAGGCATTCGCCACGCCGACGCCGATGATCGAACCGATCAGCGTATGGGAGGACGAGGCCGGCAAGCCCAGCCACCAGGTGCCGAGGTTCCACAGGATTGCAGCGATCAACAGCGCGAAGATCATGGCGAAACCCGCCGATGAACCCACTTGCAAAATCAGCTCTACCGGCAGCAATGCAATGATGCCAAACGCTACCGCGCCGCTGGAAAGCAGCACACCGAGGAAATTGAAAAAGCCCGACCAGACCACCGCGAAATGCGGCGGCAGCGAGTGGGTGTAGATCACCGTCGCCACCGCGTTGGCGGTGTCGTGGAAACCGTTGACGAACTCGAACCCCAGGGCGATCAACAACGCCACGCCCAGCAGCAGGAACGGCGTCCAGGTGGTGACCACCGTGCCCAGTTCGTGCATGTCCTGCATCAGGCTGTAGGCGGTGAACAACAGGCCCATGGCGAGCACGGCGAAGAAAATGATCACGGTGACCAGGCCGGGTTTCTTGTCCAGCCTGGGTTTGGGTTCGGTGTGTGAGGCGGTCAGGGAAGGGGTAGCCATGCCGGAGCATCCAGGTAATGAAGGATGCCGTTCATAGTCATTGCGGAATGTTACAGAGGTGCTGCCGCAGGTCAGTGTTTAGGGGATTGGATTGGCCATTGGTCTATTAAACACGGCAGGTCAAAATGCGGGAGGGGCAAATCCCCTCCCACAATTACCGGCATTTCAATTTGAAAACTTTCGGAACGCCCAGCGGCCGGCAATCAAGGTAAACGTCGCCACCAACGCCACCAGTATCCAGAACCCCTCCGGGTCCTGGGAGAGCGGCACACCGCCCACGTTCATGCCGAAAAAACCGGCGATGATGTTGATCGGCAGCGCCAGCACCGTCACCACCGTCAGGGTGAACAGCGTGCGGCTGCTTTGCTCGTTGAGGTTGGCGGCGATCTCTTCCTGCAACAGTTTGATCCGTTCGCCCAGGGCCATCAGGTCGTTGATGATCAGCGCGAACTCCTCGGTGGATTTGCGCAACTCCTTCACGTCTTCTTTTTGCAGCCATTGTGGCGGGCGGTTGAGCAGGCGCAGCAATGAGCCCGGCTCCAGCGCCAGCAGGCGCTGCAGGCGCACCAACACCCGGCGCGCGGCACCGAGTTCGGCGCGGTTGGTGGACAGGCGCGAGGAGAGCAACTGGTCTTCGATATGGTCGACGCTGATGCTGGTCTTGCGCACGATCTGCGTCAGCACTTCGCCCTGGTCCCGCAGTAAATGCACCAACAGTTCCAGCGGCGAGCGAAAGTGTTCGCCGGCCTTCACCGACGAACGCAGCTTGTCCACCGAGTGCAGCGGTTGCAAACGTGCGCTGATCAACAGACGGCTGCGGGCGCACACCCACAGCGTGGAAATGTCCGACGAGACCATGCTGCTGAAGTTGAACACCACGTCGTTGACCACCGCCAGCAAGGCCGAGTCGACGTGTTCGATGCGCGTGGAACGCGAGCCCTCGTGCAGGGCTTCGAAGAACTCTTCCGGCAGCTCCAAATGTGCCTGCATCCAGCGCTCGCAAGCGGCGTGGGCGAGGTTCAGGTGCAGCCACAAGAACTCGTCCGGGTCTTGCGGTTGCTTCAATGCCGCCAGGGCGGCGGCGGAATCAATCTGCTCGCCCTTAACACCTGGGCGAAAACGAAAACCGTAAAGCAAGCCAAACAGATCGGAGTCCTGATGGCTGTGGTCGAGGCTGTGGTTCATGGAGGCTCGCAGAGAAAGCGCCTGTAGGACGTTTCACAGGTTCGCGTGCTCGAATCATTGCAAGGCTCCGTGACGATTTTGTGACAGTTTTGAAGCGAATCAGAGAGTTTTCAACGTGAAGCTGAAGAGCGTGCCTGTTTGCGCGCAGGACGACACCTGCAAATGAGCGCCATGGGCATCGGCAATCTGCTTGACGATATACAGCCCCAGGCCGAGCCCCGCTTGGGGCGCGTGTGAGGTGGGGCGTGAGTAAGGTTGGAACAGCCGGGGCAGGGCCTGATCGTTGATCTGCCCAGCGTTCTTTACCGTCAGCTCGAAACGATCGTGCTCAACCTTTGCGCTGACTTCCACGGGGCCATCAGGGCTGCCGTGATGGAGCGCATTCGCAACCAGGTTAGAGAGCAATTGCGCCAACCGATCCCGGTCGCCTTTGACACCTTGAAGATCGCCGATGTCGGCCCGAACCTCGCGTTGCGGGTGCGCGCTCTGCACTTCTGAAACCACATGAAGCAACGCCGCCTGCAAGTCCTGGCAGTCGGTGATGCTCAGCGGGATGCCGTTGCCCATACGGCCCCGCGCAAAATCCAGCACATCTTCGACCAATTGCGCAGCGCGGCGCCCGCTGGTGAGGATGTGACGTATGAGCGTGTCGGTAGCGGGGTGCGGGTGTTTGCGCAGCAGCCGCTCGGCGCTGAAATTGATCGCGAACAGCGGGTTGCGCAGGTCGTGCCCGAGTACGGCGATGAACTGCTCGCGCAGTTCGGCGGTGCTGCGTTCTTCCAGAAGGTCGGCTTCAGTTTGCTGACGGCTTTCTTCGGCTTCGATTTGCAACGACAGCACGCGGGCGAACGATTCCATGGTCGATTGGATCGTGCTGCTGCGCAGTGACGCCGGTATGGGATCGAGGGCGCAAATGGTGCCGAAAAAACGCCCGTCGGTGCGGAACACCGGCACCGAAATGTAGCTTTCAAACTGGTAGAGACGCGGGGTGTGGTGGTCGTGGTAGATCGGGTCTTCGCTGGCCTTGTCGATCACAACGGACACATGGGAACCGCGAATCTCGTGGCAGATGGTGGTGGTCAGGTCCAACTCGCCACCGACGCCAAGGCCGAATTCGAGCTGGTCAAGCACGGCGCAGGCGGTCCAGGTGTCGTCGGTCACCCGCGCAACGGCGGCAAAGCGCAGGCCAGTCATGTCGCTGATCACTTGGAGCATTGCGGGGACAGCACTGATTCGGCCGATGGTGGCAATGTCGGCGGCTTTTTGCTCCATGACGGGGTCTCGGTGTGCTGTGCAATGGCGTAATGCCCTGGCTGATGCAGGGAAGTCTAACGACCTTGAATTGAGTAGGGGAAATTTGATTCATCGCGGCCACGCTTTTCTTGGACATTGCCGTCGAGCGCCCACAAAAAAACCGCGCCACCCGAAGGTGGCGCGGTTTTGGGGGATTCAACTCAGGTGTCTTGTTTGTTTTCCAGTACAGCGCCGGTCTTGGCGTCGAGCTTGACTTCAAACCTCTTGCCAGCGGTGTCAGTCAGGTCGACTTCGTAGACATATTGATTGGCTACACCGTGTTTATTGTCCAGCTCAGTGTCGGTGATCGTCGCGCCAGGGTGAGTGGCTACGGCAGCGGCGTTGAGCTTGTCGAACGGCATCACTGCGCCGGATTTGACCAAGCCTTCAATATGATCCGGACGAACATCTGCCTGGGCCAGGCCGGCAGTCAGGGTCAGGGCAGTGGCGGCGAACAAAGTGGTCAAGGTTTTCATGGTGTGTCCTTCTGGGGTGAGCTGTTTAAGTGGGTTCAGATTAATCGTCGCAACTTAATTCACCCTTAATTAGTTCAAGCAGTTGCGCAGTTCGTTCAATTCGAGCAGCACGGAACATTTCATGCTGAGGGCTCACATGATGGGAGACTCGGATGAAGCAGTTAGTGAGCGGGATCTATGCGCCTGTGTTCTGGACAGGGTTTATCGGCTGGGCGCTCGCGCAGCCAGACTGGCTGGTGCTGGTGTTTGCGACGGCGGTGGTGGTGTCATTTGCCGTGGAGCAGTGGTTGCCCTACGAACCGCAGTGGAATCGCAGCCTGGGTGATCGCTGGCGTGACAGCGTGCATGCCTGTGTCAATGAAGGCCTGAACGTCCTCGGCTTGCTGGTCCTGCCGGGGCTTACGGCGTTGCTGGCGTTCGACGGGATTTGGCCGCGTGGCTGGCCATTGTGGGAGCAACTGCTGCTGGCCATCGTCCTCGCCGATGCGGGCATCACCCTGATGCATTACGCCAGCCACCGCATTGCGCCGCTGTGGCGCTTGCATGCGGTGCACCACAGCGTGCAGCGGCTCTATGGGTTCAACGGGTTGATGAAGCATCCGTTGCACCAGATGCTGGAGGCCACGGCAGGCTTGCTGCCGTTGATCCTGCTGGGGATCCCGCTGGAGGTGGCGCAGTTGCTGGCCCTGGCCATCGGCATTCAATTGCTGTTGCAGCACTCCAATGTGGATATGCGCCTGGGGCCGTTGCGCTGGGTGTTCGCCTGGGCGCCGGTGCATCGGTTTCATCATATGAAATACGGCCGTGCCGGGGATGTGAATTTCGGGCTGTTTTTCAACCTGTGGGATTGGCTGCTGGGCACCGCGTTTTATCGCGAGGGCTATCGCATGGGGCCTGGGGATTTGGGCATCGGCAGCCGGCCGGATTTTCCCGTGGCGTATGGAGCGCAACTGCGTGATCCATTTGTGCCGGTACGCGTGGTCAAGGAACCGCCGCTGCCCGACGATCTACGCTAGCAGTTGCACCTCCAGCTGACGTAACGAAGCAGCGGCCGTCACGCCGAACAACTGCTTCATGGTCCGCGAAAAGTGCGCCGAATCGGCAAAGCCCGCAGCGTGGGCGGCCTCGGTCAGTGTGCTGCCGGCGAGGGCCAATTGCAGCGCGACACGTAATCGCCGCCACAGCACCAGGCGGCGTACGGGCAGCCCGAGTTGATCGGTGAACAGCCGCTCCAGCTGGCTCAATGACAGGTGCGCCACCTCGGCCAGGGCCTGGGCCGACACTTTGCCGGTGAGCCGCTGATCAAGCGCACTGAGGGCGCGCTCCAGGCGAGGGTCGACAAGCTGGCGCCTGGGGAGTTGCTGCACGGCTGTCAGGGACAAATCGCCAGCGCTCAACAGGTGCTGCAAGGGGGCGATCTCAAAGACTGCAGGTTCGGCATACAACACGGTCACTTCACCGTGCGTATCGAGAATGGCGTGGGTTTGTCGCGAGGGAATCAGCAGGCGATGGGCCGTGATGACCTGCCCCTCCAGGCTGACCGTGATGGGCTCGCCCAGGCACTGCATCAACTGATGGGCGTAGTGCGCATGGGGCGCGGTGCGCCCCAGCTCGCCGAGGATCAGGCCGTAGTCAGGCCCCAACCACAGGCGGCCTGACCATTCGGGCTTCACTCAGTACTTATAGTCGTTGAGCAAATCCTGCACGCTGGACGACGGCCAGCGCTTGTAAAACTTCAGCAACTCGGCAGCGCGGTTGGTGAAGATGCCGTCGACGCCGGCCTTCATCACTTTCTCGAAATCCACCGGCTCATCCACGGTGTACACATGCACCAGCAGGCCTTTGTCGTGGGTCAGCTTGTTCATTTCGGGCTTCACCAGGTCCGAATAGCTCTGGTCGCCGTGGTCGGTCAGCTCGGCCGAAGGGCCGGTGCCGATGGCGCCGAGGCTCTTGGCTTCGTCGACCCACTTTTCGAACTCGGCGGCGTCTTTCGGCTCTTGCTTGGCGTAGTAGGCGGCCTTGGTCGGCTCGCCGGACTCGGCGAAGGTCTGCTTGGATTTCGGCTCGATGCTGCCTTCACCCACCCACAACAGCAGGATCTTCGGGGTGTTCGGCATTTCTTTCTGCAGCTCTTTGAGGCTGGCGGTCTCGAAGGTTTGCAGCACGACGCGGCCCTTGCCCTGGCCGACGCCGGTGTTGCTCTTGCCCAGCTTGGAACCGGCGGAACTCAACCAGCCTTTATCCAGCAGCTTGTTTTTCAGGTCGGCTTCGATGCCCGGGAACTGCTTGGGCTCCTTGGTCTCGATGTACAGGCCGGGTTTGTGCTGCGGGTTGCCTTCGGCGATCTTGATGATGTCATCCAGGCTCAGGATCTTCAGGCCGACGAAGCCCGGGCGTGCACGGTCCGGGTACGCGGCGTTGAACCAGCTGCCGGCGTCGAGGCTTTGCAGTTCTTTCCAGGTGAATTCGTTGGCCGGCGCGTCTTTGCGCTCAGGGAACTTGGTGGCCACGTCTGTGGTGCGCTGCAGGTTGTTGTCGTGCAGGGCGAACAGCACGCCGTCCTTGCTGCGCTGCAGGTCCAGTTCCAGGTAGTCGGCACCCAGGTCGCGTGCGACCTTGTAGGCAGCGGCGGTGGACTCGGGCGCGTCGTAGGAGGCGCCTCGGTGGGCGATCACGGCAGGGTGTGGAATGCCTTCGTTAGTTGCCAATTCAGCCGGGCTGATCGGGTCGGCAGCCTGCGCCTGGCCAAGGCCGAGCATCAGGGCCAGCAGCAAGGCGCTCTTGGTAAACGTGACAGGCATATGCGAAGTCCTTTCGTGGAGGTAGCTTTGAGAAGGCCTCCTTTTTAACAATTGATTGCGAAAGGCGCTATCACCAAACCGACATTAACGTGCGTACCCGTCAATTTTCTCGGTTTTTTTGCCAGGCATTGCAGTACTCTTGACCGCAGCCGCCCCGCTAGAGGGCAGTACTTTCCGCCACGCGTGTAAACCATCTTTCCAGTCCCTGTGGGACTTTTCAGTGAGGTTTACCATGCGCATCACTTCCGAGCTCATCTGCCAGGCCGCCGACCAACTCCACGGGTTTGTGGGCCTCAACCGCAAGACTGGCCAGTACATCGTACGTTTCAGCGAAGACTCTTTCGGCATGGACGTGGCTGATGACGGCATCATCCCTACCGCCGAATTTGTCTGGCTGCCCGCCCCCGAGCAGACCATGACCCTGTCGCGTGAACGCCTTCAGTTGCTGTTGGACCAGAACATCGACGACCGCATCAACATCACTGAGCCGCTGCGGGTCTATATGCGCCGGGTGGAGATTCCACAGATCAGTGCGTTGCGCAGTCTGGTGAGCTAGTTTTTTTCAAAACCGTAGGCCCGCTCCACCTTGCACACCCGTGTCTGAAACGCCGAGTACCAGGTGGCGCGGCCCTGCTCGCGCACGTCGCGGTGCTCGGCCTGCTGCTTCCACGCCAGGATCGCCGCTTCGCTGCTCCAGTACGACACCGTAATCCCCAGGCCATCTTCCCGCGCCGACTCCACGCCGAGAAAGCCAGGTTGTTGCCGCGCCAGTTCCAGCATGCGTGTGGCGGTCTCGCCGTAGCCGTGATCGCCGTCGGTGCGCACTGAGCTGAAAATGACCGCGTAGTAAGGCACCGGGGGAGTCTTGGCGATCATGCCGATTGCTCCTGGCAGGCCTTGAGCAGCGCGAGTGCCAAGGGCGGTGTGATGCCCTTGAGCGCTGCGCGTTCGGGCTGGAACAGGGTGGCGACGAAGAACGGATGGTCGAGCAATTCCACCGCACGCAGGTCGCCTGCGCTGTCGTGGCCGCTGGCGATCAGATCGCCCTCCAGCAACGCGCTGGCAAATTCGGGGTTCATCCCATAGCGGCAGCGATAACCTTCCTCAAGATCAAGAATGCCGTAGGCGTCGGCGATGCGCGTGTAAGGCACTAAACGTACGGTGTCGGTTGCTTCCACCAACGCGCAGGTCAATGGTGTGATCACGGCGCGTTTTGCGTTGGGGGCCATTTCGCCGTGTTCGGCGTCGACCCAGCCCAGTACGTTGCGGGCATATTCCAGCAGCGCATGTTGAAAACCACCGCAGGTGCCAAGGAAGGGGCGGCGCTGCTCGCGGGCAAAGCGGATGGCCCGCAGTGCGCCGTCGGTATCCCGGTAAGGGGTGGCCGGTACGCACCAGAAACCGTCGAAGTCGTGCAGGGGTTCGGGCAGGGTGTCGGTGTCGAGCCATTGCATATGAACAGTCAGGCCGAGGATGTCAGCCGCCCGTTGCAGGGCCACGGGGATCGCCTGGTGCGCGGTGACGTCCGGGTTGTAATCGCCAATCAGGGCGAGGCGTAGGGCGTTGGCTTTCATCGTGTGCGTCCATGGCTTGTTGTGGGCTGAGGCGCACTATAGATTGGCGTCCACGCAATCTATATTGGCGTTTGCCCACATGCTCAATGCACCGACGCACTATGCAATTGATTATCCCGATCTCTCGCTGATCCTCGCCCTGGTGCGCGGCGGCTCCCTGGCGCGGGCGGCGGCGCTGCTGCGGGTGGATGTGTCCACTGTGTTCCGGGCGATACGGCGCCTGGAGGCGGCACTGGGCCAGACGTTGTTTGAAAAGAGCCGCGCCGGCTACCTGCCCACCAGCCTGGCCAGCAACTTGGCACAGCAGGCAGAGCGCGCAGAGCTGGCTCTGGAAGCGGCGCGTATCGGGGTGGAGCAGGGCGGCGAAGTGATCAGCGGCACGGTGCGCCTGACCTGTACCGACTCAGTGCTGCAAGGCTTGCTGTTGCCGGCGTTGTCGCAGTTCATGCCGGACTACCCGGCGCTGATCCTGGAACTGAGTACTTCCAATGATTTTGCCAACCTCAGCCGCCGCGATGCGGATATCGCCCTACGCCTGACCAAGACACCGCCGGAGCATCTCGTAGGACGTTGCCTCGGCACCGTGTCGTACCAAGTCTGTGCGAGCGCCGACTATGCCCGCCGCCATGCAGGCCGTGAACTGGCGGACCTGGCCTGGATCGCACCGGATGACTTCCTGCCCGACCACCCCACCGTCGCCTGGCGCCGCGAACACTTGCCGGGCGTACGGCCCGGTTATCGCTGCAACAGCATGTTGTCGGTGACCGAACTGGTGCGGGCGGGGCTGGGTGTGGCGGCGTTGCCGGACTTTCTACTGGATGGCGGACTGCAACCGCTGGGCCCTGCACTGGCAGGGCATGACACGGCGCTGTGGTTGCTCACGCGTCCCGATTGCCGCGCATTGCGTTCGGTGGTGACGTTGTTCGATGAGTTGGGCCGGCATGTGCGACTGCCGAGTCGTTAGGTTTTTCGTACGAACTGCTCATGCATTTCGCACGTCAGGCTCTCGATATGTTCGGTCAGTTGTTTGGTCATTTCTGTCAGGCGGGTGTTTTGCTCCAGCAATTCCAGCAACTGTCTGGTGGTCTGTGCGGCCTGGGCCTGGCGTTCGGTATTGGCAATCGCCAGGGCTTCGCGATGTTGCGCATCGGCGTCTGACTGGGCCTTGTCCCGCGCCGCCTGGCGGGTCTGGGCCAGCAGGATCAGCGGCGCGGCGTAGGCCGATTGCAGGCTGAACGCCAGGTTGAGCAGGATGAACGGATACACGTCGAAGTGAGTAATGCCGGTCGCATTCAGCACCACCCACAGCACCACGATCGCGGTTTGCGCGCCGAGGAAAGTCGGGGTGCCGAAGAAACGGGCAAAGGCTTCGGCCTTGAGCGCAAAGGTGTCGTTGCCGAACGTCGGCGCCAGGTGAGCGTGGGGGCGGTGGAAGCGCAGGTGGTCAACAGGTGCGGTTTCAGGCTTCTCTGGGGTCATGGCAGGCTCGGGTTATCAAGGTTAAGACGTAGGCTCACTATAGTCCTGGCGACCTGTCTTACACATGAATAACCCAAGCCCCTACTCAGTGGCCGCCACGGTCATTGGCAAACGCACTCACCGCCTGTAGCGCTTCGTTTGTACCCTGGCGAATTTGCAGGATCACGGTACCGGCGCGGTTGGCCAAGTCCACGCCTTGGGCTGCGCGGTCGCGGGTGCCGTCCATGCTGTTGATGGCCTGGCGGGTTTCGTCTTGGATCATCGCGATCATGCTGGAAATTTCTGCTGTCGAACCACTGGTGCGTGCGGCCAGTTGCCGGACTTCATCGGCCACCACGGCAAACCCACGCCCTTGCTCACCTGCACGCGCTGCCTCGATGGCCGCGTTGAGGGCCAGCAGGTTGGTCTGGTCGGCAATGCCGCGAATGGTGTTGACGATGGTGGTGATCTGCTGCGAACGCTCACCCAGCTTGGCGATCAGTTGCGATGATCCGTCAATGTCGGCGGCTATTTCGCGCATGCCGCTGGCACTTTGCTGAATCACCTCGGCGCCTTTTTCCGCGATGTCCTGGGTGTTCAAGGAGATGTGATACGCCTGGGAAGCGCTCGCTGCATCGGCGGCATGTTGCTGCACCTTGGCGGTCACGTCCGAGGCGAACTTGACCACTTTGCACAGGCGCCCGCTGGCGTCATACACCGGGTTGTAGTTGGCTTCCAGCCATACTGTCCGGCCGTTTTTATCGACGCGCTCGAATTGGCCGCTGAACAATTCGCCTTGGTTGAGGCGTTGCCAGAACTCGGTGTAGGCCGGGCTGTTGGCCAGCTCCGCAGTACAGAACAGACGATGATGCTTGCCCTGGATCTGCGCCAGGCTATAGCCCATGCGCTGCAAGAAGTTCGCGTTGGCCGTGATGATGGTGCCGTCGAGGTTGAACTCAATCACTGCCATGGCCCGGCCGATCGCCGCCAATTTGGCGTTGGCCTCGCTCTCGGCTTGCAGGCGCGGAGTCACGTTCATGGCGAGCTTCACCACCTTGATCACCTGGCCTGATTCATCACGTACCGGGTTGTAGCTGGCTTCCAACCACACCGATTCACCATTGCTCGCCTGGCGCTCGAACGTCCCGGATTGAAATTGGCCGGTGCGCAGGTTCGACCACAACTGGTGGTACTCGGCGCTGCGGGCGAACGCTGGTGTGCAGAACATTCGATGGGGCTGCCCCACCACCTGCTCGGCGCGATAACCCATGGCTTTGAGGAAGTTGTCATTGGCCCGCAGCACATTGCCTTGCGGGTCGAATTCGATCACCGCCATGGAACGCTCGATGGCATCCAGCATGCTGGCCTGGTGGGCCACAGTGTGTTGCAGGGTGTTGATGGTTTTTTTATGGGCGTTGAATAGCATGGTCAGGGCTCGGGCAGGCGGCATCGGGGTTTTCCATGTCTGGGCGCTTGCCCCGTTCGGCGCTTGGCCTACGGTTGACGTGCTCATTGTCGGCTTCCTGATGCCGACAGAAGGAGTTGGAACAAGGCGTTCAGAGTGATCAGCCTGACAAGAAGTTCGCCCGGAGGGCAGGACCTTTTTTGGGTAGGCGACAAATGGTGGCTCTATGCTATCTCTGCTGGGGTGCATCGCGGCTGTATCAGGCCGAATAGGCCACTCGTTCGTCGCTCATATTCACCCGGTTACGCCCGGTATCTTTCGCTGCATAAAGCGCCCGGTCCGCCGCGTTCAGCCACATGGCCGCGTCCTTGAAGGAGGGCTGGAAGTCCGCCAGGCCGATGCTCAGGCTCACGCGCAGCTCGGGGATGTTCGGGGCGCGATAGTTGCTGAAAGTTTCGCGCATGCGCTCCATGACCCGTGCGGCTTCGTGCTGGGTCATTTGCGGAAGAATCACACAGAACTCATCGCCCCCGTAACGTCCAGCCAAGTCGTTTTCCCGCAGGTTGCGCCTTAATTCCAGGCTCAATTGGCGCAACACGGCGTCACCGACGATATGGCCATGGCAGTCGTTGATCTGTTTGAAATGATCGATATCGATCAGCGCAATCGTGGCGTGGGTGTGCTGTTGCTGGCACTTATGGAACTTGAGGTGCAGCAAGTCTTTCCAGGAGCCGTGATTGAGCAATCCCGTGAGGCTGTCGATGCGGCTCAAGGCACTGAGGGCGCGCTTGTGGTCGGATAGTTTGATTGCCAATTGATAGCAGATCATGCCGATGGCCATGGGGTAGAAGGTCAGCATCGGCAGGCACGCGTAGACCTGAACCAGGCTGACGCTGGGGTTGAAGTGCAGGCCAAACAGCAATATCGCGACCCCGGCACCCAGCAGTTGGGCCAGTGCGCCACGTAACAGCAGGCGTTTGCCGCCGGCGGCGACGTTGTTCATGGACACCATCGAGAGCAAGGTCACGGTGGTCAGGGGCGCAAACTGCAAGGTCGCAGCCCAGAAGCCGCTGAATAACGCGTCATACACCAAGTTGCGTCGTTCGGCGTCGTAGGGGACTTTGGCGCGGGTTGCCAGTTGATACGCCAGGTGCGGCCAGACAAAACCATTGGCCAGCAGCGCTGCCCAGATCCACCCAGGCGCAGTCATTGGATATAAGGCGGCGATCACACTGATGCTGCACAGGGCAGAACCGATGATCCTGGGCCTGTAGATGCGCTTGGCAAACGAGAGTCCCTTGCCTTGTCTGTTTTCCATAAAGTCCTGGGTGAGCTGCTTTTTATACCTATACGGCGGCGCCCGTTCGCTGGATCAACCGTTGATCGGATAAGGCCGATGAATATTGTCAGTTATTCCCGTGGGAATAATCAGTGTCCTTCCAGGCCATTTACGCAAAACAGAGGGCGAAAGCGTCAAAAACGACTTTAAGTGTCGCTTACGCAACAGGCGTTACGGTGCGGGGGTGGGCCTGACTTCGTAGCCGGCCAGGAACAGGTCAATGGCGGACTCGATCACACTGGCCTGGTTCTCGGCATCCAGGGTCGGCTGGCCGAGCGTGATCTGCGGCCAGAACGCGAAGGCTTTGAGCAGGCTCTGGATCTGGTGGGCGGCAAAGGCCGGGTCGGTGCAGGAGAGGCGGCCGTCTTCCTGGGCGGCACGCACCCACTGGGTGAAGCCTTCTTCGCGCTGGCTCAGGCGGCTGACCATGTCTTGTGCGCGTTCCGGCGAATGGATGGTGGCGGCAATGGCGACTCGGGCGAGGTCGAGGAAGTTGGCGTCCGCCATCATCTTCATCTTTGCCTCCAGCAATCCGCGCAATTGCTCACGCAGCGGGCGGTCGCTGGCGTAGCAGACATCGAGTTGGGCGACGCTGCTCGCCCAGAGCTGGTGAAGAATTTCGGCGAACAACTCTTCCTTGCTGGGAAAATGGTTGTACACCGTGCGCTTTGAAACGCCGGCGGTGGCGGCGATCTTGTCCATGCTGGTGACCTCGAAACCGTTATCGCGAAACTCAGCGATGGCCGCCGCCACGATGGCTTGGCGTTTACGGTCAGTGAGGCGTTGAGGGGCAGTCATGGATGGCGCTCGGCTCTTGGAGGAAAATTACACTTGGTAGTTTACTTGCTCCCGGTTTTGTTGCAATCTTGAAACTACACTGTGCAGTGTAATTTATGAGCGGACCCTAGGAGTCACTCTGCAATGGCCACCTACTCACCCCGTGTCGACCGCTCGCCTGCAGCGCTCAAGCCTGCCGAGCAAGGCAAGACGCACTTCAGCAACGATGCCCCTGTGCAACACGGCGGGTTTGGCAAAACGTTGCGTATCTTCTGGAACATGTTGTTTAACAAACCACGCACCACGCGACCGGTGGGAGCGATCCCGGTACAACCGCTGACCCGCGAGCAACTGCTGGCGGCACCCGATCACAGCGTGTTTCGCCTGGGGCATTCCACCGTATTGCTGAAAATGCGCGGGAAGTTCTGGGTGACTGACCCGGTATTCGCCGAGCGTGCCTCGCCGTTCAGTTGGGCCGGCCCCAAGCGCTTCCATCAGCCGCCGATCAGTCTTGAAGCGTTGCCTGATCTGGAAGCAGTGATTTTCCCACAACCATTACGACCATCTTGACCGCAAGGCTGTCGTCCAATTGGCCGCCAAGACCCGCTACTTTCTCGCGCCGCTCGGCGTGGGTGACATTCTGGTCAAGTGGGGCGTTGACGCCGGCAAGGTTCGCCAACTGGACTGGTGGCAAGGCATCGAGGTTGAGGGCATCCGTTTTGTGGCCACGCCGGCGCAGCATTTTTCCGGGCGTGGCCTGTTTGATGCCAACCAGACCCTATGGTGTTCCTGGGTGATGATTGATGGCGCACGAAGGATCTTTTTCAGCGGCGACACCGGTTATTTCGATGGCTTCAAGCGCATCGGCGAGCAGTACGGCCCGTTCGATCTGACGTTGATGGAAACCGGTGCTTACAATGTTGACTGGCCCCATGTGCACATGCAGCCGGAGCAAACCCTGCAAGCGCATATTGACCTCAAGGGCCGCTGGCTGCTGCCGATCCACAACGGTACTTTCGATCTGGCGTTTCATGCCTGGCATGAACCGTTTGACCGCATCATGGCGCTGGCGTGGGAGCGCAATGTGTCGATTACTACGCCTGCGATGGGCCAGGCGTTCAGCTTGAATCAGCCTGAGCGTGGGTCTGCCTGGTGGTTGGAAGTAGAGACTCAAAAAGGTCCACAAGAGCAGCTTTTGAACTGATGGAGGAGGTGTGGGAAAAAGGAGTTTGCAGGTTGTTTCAGGGCTGCGACACACGCCAGCGAAGGATGCGATGATCCCCGGAAATTGACGGTTCAGGGGGCGTTCTGATGGAAAGCAAATGTAGTAAAAATCCGCGAACAGAGGCGGCTTGCCCGCTGGGGCATCCGCTGGCTGCGCTTATGGACATGACAGGACGGGCGCCGTCATGTCCTCCTCCGCCCCCCGATCAAACCTCTCCCCGCAGTATCGCTTTTGGTGTCGATCAACATGTTCAGGTCCATCCCAAGGATGGCGTTTTGATCCCCGGTTACAACGTACCGGCACTCCCTATAAAACCCGTGCGTGACCCCGCGTTGACGCTGATTGCCTTGGGTGGCATCGAACCTGAGGGGCCGGTAATGGTGGAGGTGCCTCTGGTGCAGAACAACAGCACCTTTACGCCCGACAGCATGCTGGCGGGTCGACGCGTTGGTTTTGCTGACCGCTATGGGCGCGGCGGTGAACATGAACCCATCAAGCACCGGACGCCGTTCACGCGAGCGTTGGAACTGTTACGACAGGCCGGGGTGCTGCTGCTGCCCGTGCCAGCACAACGGGTCGATGATTCACTGCAATTCGACCTGCACACGCGCAATGAAATCGATGACCTTATGAATGAGTACCGGCTGGATGCGCTGGTGTCTGACAGTCAGAGTGCCGCGTTCCACGGGGCGTGCTGGAGTGGATACCCGAGGCTGGGTGAGCCATTGGGGGAGGGGACTACGTTGTGGTTCTACGGGGCGCGATGGTCGAAGGATTCACTGGCTGCCCTGGTGCAGGGCTATCGCAGTGTGCGTGGCCTGGCGGATGCACAGTAGGGGCTACCTGCGGTGATGAACAATCCTACGTGATGAGTTACCTGAGTCATGCAGGCTGGGCTGAGGGAAGTTTTTAGACTGGCGCAAGGGTCAACGGTGATCCTTCGTTATTTCATACTCTTCCCTAGGGGTCGTTCATGTTTGGTATTGGTTATGGTGTGAACAGGTTCGTAAACCATGCAGCCTCTTGGATGGTGCTTCAGTCGACAGATGTGGCTCCCCAACCGGTGTCGCCGGGAACGGAATACGCTAGTGTTCGCGAACTCAGTGAACAAATGGCCCGGCCGGGTGGGCTGACCTCGCAAGACCTGGTCAGTTTTCTGCAGGCGCGTATTCGAGAACGCGACCCTGCATTAAACGCGATCATCGAACTCAACCCCCAAGCGCTGGAGATTGCTCGCGAACTGGACCTAGAACGCGCCGACGGCAAGGTGCGAGGCCCACTGCACGGCATTCCGGTGCTCCTCAAGGACAATATCGAGACGGGCGACACCCAGCAAACCAGTGCAGGCGCCTTTGGATTGGTGGGCGCCGCTGCGACTAAGGATGCGTTTATCGTCGAGCGCCTGCGTGAGCAAGGCGCAGTTATCCTGGGTAAAACCAACCTGACTGAACTGGCCGGCTTTCGCGGCGGCCCCGATGGTTTCAGCCAGCGGGGCGGGCAAACGTTCAACCCTCATCAGGCGGATGCAGAGGTCGGCGGGTCAAGCTCAGGCTCGGCTGTCGCGGTCGCCGCGGGCTTGGCGCCCTTGGCCGTTGGCACTGAAACCAATGGTTCGATCATCGTACCGGCGGCGTTTAACGGCGTGGTCGGTTTGAAACCCAGCGTGGGCTTGTTGAGCCGCAGCGGTATCATTCCGGCCAGCCATCGACAGGACACGCCGGGGCCCATGACGCGCTCGGTATTTGATGCTGCGCTGATGCTCAACGTCATGTCAGGCAACGACCCTCAGGATGCGCAGAATGCGAATGCTCCAACAGCAATCGACTACACGGCGCTGCTGAAGCCTGGCGCCTTGAAGGATAAGCGCATCGGTTTTCCCGCGACCTTTTCCGCGAATGGTGAAAGCTTGGCGGTGGACGATAGCCCACAGTTCAAGAAAACCCTTGAAGTACTTCGTGCACAAGGTGCAGTGCTGGTACCGGTGAACTTGCGCTTGGCGGACTCGACACGTTATGACGAGTTGCTGCTTGCCGATGTAAAGGATGAGCTGAATGAGTACCTGGAAAAGCGCAATGGGTTGCCGGTCAAGTCAGTGTCCGAGTTGATTCAGTTCAATGAACAGCGTGATGGCACCGACATCGACCACCAGCCTGTACTCAAGGAAATCGACGCGTCCACCTTGACGGCCGAGGAGCGCAAGCCTCTATGGGATGCCCTTATCCAGGATTTTCGCAGCACCGTGGATGAGCTGATTGACGGGCAAAAGCTCGACGCCATGGTGTCGGACTTCGAAACGAACAGCTACTTTGCGGTTGCCGCAGCTGGCTATCCAGGGATTTCGGTCCCTTCCGGCAAGGATGAGCGGGGCGCGCCGACCAGTGCGTACTTCTTTGGGGCCCGCTGGACCGAGCCCACACTGCTTGCCGTGGCACATGGTTATGAAGAGGCCGCGAAAGAACATCCCAAGGTCGGACGCTAAGTCATCATGAGGTTCTCGGTACTGGCTTGCCCGACCCTATGCACCATTGGGTTGGGCAGTGGCCGAGTCGATTGATACGCTGGTTGAGCCCATCAACCGAGACATGATGCCCCGTGCCATGGGTTCAGCTGGAGCGGTGTCAAAGCGGCGCGCACTCATTCCCCACCCCGGCGCAAACCCCGGGAAAAACACCAGCCCCTCCGCTTCCAGCCGGAACGCCAGGATCAAACGGGTTTCATCATCCACCTCGCCCTGGCTTTCAAGCTGTTGAACCAACTCGACAGCCACGCCCGCGTGACGGGCCAGGTCTTGCCTGCTCCAGCCCAGCATCGCACGGGCCTGTGCACTGTGCTTGGCGGTGAATTGGTGCAGGACGATCTGCTGTTCTACGAAAGAGCTCATTGCCAGGGAGGACATGGGGTTTCTCCAGGGTTCGACGGGGGAGGACAAACTATACTGTGTTTTTGTACAGTTGTTTTGACCGCTCATCAACTGGATTTTTTTGGTGCCCTCTGTGCGGGCTTTTACCCAGCGCTGGACTGAGGGGGGTTGAACATCCCATTGAAGCGGCGCTCACACTGAATGTGCTGACGCCTTCAGAGTCCCGGCGCCTCTCGAATAATCAGATGATCCAGGTTCTCGATATTCGCACTGAACACCCCGAACGTCTGCTCGGGGTTCTTCTGGCTTGGGACGTGCTTGAGTGCTGGCGTCACCCCGTAGAAGAAGCAATACAGCGCCCGCTCACTGTCCACTGCCGCCTTGATCTGCTCCAGGAACGCCGTGCGCTTGCGGTAGTTTTCGATGAGTTTTTTGCTCAGGTACACATTGACGGAGTAGGGCTTCTTGTCGAGCCATACCTTCTTCTCGAAGTCGATGCGAAAGCTGCTGGTGTAATCCTTGATCGCCTTGATCTTGCCCCAGTAGATCAGGCCCTTGTTGTCTTGCAGGTATTCGATCTTCTTGAAAAACGTCCAGTACGTCGCGGTGTGCTCGCCGATTTTCAGCGGCGTGCGCTTGAGCGTGTCCTTGTCGTCGATATTGGACACGAAGCACTCCACCGGGTGGGCGAATACGCTGGTTTTATCCGGAGTGGTGTCGCTGCTGCTGACAGATCGGCTGGCGAGGCTTGAAGGAGTTTTCGCAGGCTCCTGTGGGATCTGCGCCTCGGCACCGGCCACCGGCGTGCTGCGCGGGTACGTACGTCGAGTCAGTAAAAATTCCGACGGGAAATGGTCCTCGCGCTCGTCATCGGTTTCATCGGTAGCGCTCTTGTGCGTGCTGGCGTAGCGGCACCCTTCGATATGCCGGGTGCTGGTCTTGTTCTTGAAATGCGGCGTGCGCACGTAGTTGACGTTTTTTGCATTGAACGTGCTCAACGCATTGCCCGTATCGAACGCCCCTCGGCACGCATCGTTGGGGCAGAGGAAACTGTCCTTGTCGGAGTCGTAGGCAGCGGTTTCGTCGAAATTCAGGTCTCGTACGTCGTAGATCGACAGCTTGTCATCGAGACTCAGGCTGTAGGCCGTGTCGAATTTCATGGGGCTCGGGTCCGTGAGAAGTTTCGCTATTAATAGCGGGATCCCACGTAAATATCAGCAAGAACCTGCAACCCGCCGCCCACTCAAGAAACATAAGGTGCCACCCACCGCCGTCAGTGCGCCCAACGCATAGAACATGCTTGTGGGCGCTGCATTGATCAGCAAGTAACCACAAATCACCGGACCCATCGCCCCGCCAAACGCCGCCAGGTTCTGGGCGCCGTAGTAACTGCCGCGCAGGGCATCTGGGGCGATAGTGTCGATGAACAGGTACTCCGAGGGATAGATGATCATCTCGCCCAAGGTGAACACGAACATCGCCAGGCACCAGGTGAGCAGGCTGTCTGCCTGGCTGAAGCCGATCAGCCCCGCAATGAACAGCACGGTTCCCAACAGGATCCAGTAGCGCAACCGTTCACGCTTGAGAAACCGGCCGATCTGGTACGGCATCAAAATCACGGTAATGGCATTGCAGGCCAGCAGCGCAGACAGAATTTTCAGCGCCTCGGCAGGCTTGTAGGCAACCAGTAGAAACTGCGACAGATACAGGGTGTAGCGCCTGTGGACAATGGTGCTCAACAAGCTGCCGCTGGTGAACAGGATCAGCGTGCGGTCGCTGCGCAGGGTGTGCAGAAAACTCAGGGGGTTACGGCTGTCATCGCGTTGTGTGGGCGGGATACCGAGCATCAGGAACACACTGCTGAAGGCAATCGCGCTGGCGATCAGGAACGGCGCCAACGGCATGTGCCCGGCAATCACCATGCCGACCATGGCATAGCTATAAACCCGTATCGCTAGCGTTTTCAAGGCGAGAAGTGGATTTATTAACGAATTTGAGCACTCATTACTATTTTCGCGACCGCAGCGGATGACGGGCCTGTTTCATGAAGACCGCGAGCTGCTTGGTTTGTCGAAAATCAACGTTCGACCAGTAACGAAATGTATATCCCATTGACATATCCATTCCGTGGTGTAGCGTTGCGTAATCACACGACCACTGGAGGTAGGCCATTATGGACCAAGGTTCTGTATTTCAAAGCAACCGCAGCCAAGCTGTACGTTTGCCAAAGGCTGCTGCGCTGCCGGATGACGTAAAACGTGTAGATGTCGTCTCAATCGGTAGGGCCCGAATCATTACCCCAGCCGGTGAGTCATGGGACAGCTGGTTCGATGGCGAGGGTGTCACGCCGGACTTCATGAACGACCGGGATCAGCCTGCTGACCAAGAGCGGGAATCTTTTTAATGCTCAAGTTCATGCTCGATACCAACATCTGTATCTTCACAATCAAAAACAGACCCCAGCAGGTGCGCGAAACATTCAAAAAGCACTATGGCCAACTAGCTATCAGTACAGTAACCCTGATGGAGCTGATTTACGGCGCGGAAAAATCACCTAACCCAGAGCGAAACCTGGCTGATGTCGAAGGCTTTGCAGCACGTCTGGAAGTTTTGAAATACGACCAGAATGCCGCTATGCACACAGGCCAACTTCGTGCTGAGCTAGCGAGAGCTGGTACTCCGATAGGTTCATACGACCAGATGATCGCTGGGCATGCCCGTTCGCAGGGCCTGATTATGGTCACTAACAACCGGCGCGAGTTCGACTGCGTGCCAGGTTTGCGGGTAGAAGATTGGGTGTAAGCGGCGTGTTAAAACGCCGTCCCGAATACGGCTTACGCACCACGCGGATCCAAATGTGGGAACTGTCGAGCCCCAGCGGGGCTGCGAAGTGATCGACTCGGTGTTCCAGCCGATCCCAATTACCCCCATCACCGCTGCAACCGAGCCCGCTTTTTCTTCTTCGCATGAAAATGCCGAAAATGCGCATCCTGCGCCGCCGCCAGCAACTCCCGATCCCCACGCGTATCGCCCCAGGCCCGCAGCCGATACTCGCCCAAATCCCCATACACCGCCTCAAGCCGCAGCACCTTATTCTCACACCGGCAGTTATTCCCGGTGAGCTTACCGGTCAGCACCCCCTCCACCACCTCAAGCTCAGTGCCAATCAACTTGATCCCAAGCCGATCCGCAAACGGCTGCAACACCAACGCCGGCGACGCCGAACACAGCGTCACCACGGCGCCCGAGCCCAACTCTTGCTCCACCGACAACACCCCCGCCGGGCGCATCAACCGCGCCCAATTGCGCTGGCAATACTCCTCAGCCTTCTGCTGCACCCACGCCTTCTCCACCCCGGTCATAAAGGTGCGGATCAACTGCGCCTTCAACTCATCCCGGCTGATCTGCCGCACCAAAAAGCGCAACCCAGGCACCGCCAGCTTGACCATCCGGCCATAAAACTCACCGGTGCCAAAGGCGAACTTGAGGAAGGGCACGAAACTGTCGTGGTGGGTGAGGGTGCCGTCGAAGTCAAAGACGGAGAGTACTTTGGCGTCAGCGGGGCCGGCTTCGAGCATGTCTGGGTTCACGGGTTGGCCTCGGTCCTATCTAGTATTTTTTTGAGTGTGCATCAGGTGTGACAGCAGGAGTCTACTCCCGTGCCAATCTTCCAATCTTGGCGTAAAGCCCTTCGGTGAAAGCCACCCGGTCACTCGACCGGTGACAACGCTGATGGCAATTGGGGCACAAGGCTACAGCATTGGAGATGCGATCCGAACCCTTCTGGGCGAGGTGCTTGACGTGATGTACTTCAAGAAATGGCAAACCGTCGACTTCAAAAGGCGCGTTTGAGCCGCAGCCTTCGCAGATGCCTTTGGCTTCTTTCAGTGCCCAGGCACGTACCTTTGGGTCGCGAACAAAAGCGGTGCTGACGGTCGAGACTTTCTGCGGTTTGGCAATGCCGTCCGGTAGCTTATGGAAAGGTTGCTGCTGCAGTTTGGACGCGCGTCGGATAAGCGTTTGCTCGTCTGCCGTTTGGGCCGCGTCTTCGGATTCGAATACACCCTGTGTGGCGAGTGCTTGGCGGATGCGTTGCTCTACGCCTGTGCCCACATTCTTTGCAGGCTTATAGCCTTCAATGCGGTCCAGGCCCATACGGTCTAGCACGGTGGAGATATTTTGCATGCGGAATTCGATGGAGCCCTTTGCACGGCCGGCCACCGGTCCTTCGCGTAGAAGGCGGTTTTCAAGGGCTTTGTTGAACGGTTGGCCGTTCTTTTCCCAGGCCAACATCTTTAGGTACGCTTCGACCGCTGCTGCCAGTTCCGCGTCGTTCCAGTCCGTTTTGTCTTTCGTAATATCCATACAGCCGCCGAGGGTAGAAAACCCTCGGACGATACTGAGTAGCCATTATGGCGTCTACGAAATTTCCTACGCGTCGTTGGGCTTTGGCGGTCGTTTACGTCAGTAAATTCGCTGCTTCGTTCGGAACGGTTGAATGAGCTTTCGCCACCACGGAGTTCTTACCGGCTCTCTGCGATAGGTTCGATTCACCAATAAATACGGCATATCCCTAAGACGTATCCAGCCTTCATCCTGCCAATGCAGAAGGTTTAGCGACATCTCCGGCCAATCCAACAGGCTCAATAGTGGTCGGTCCACCGTTTGTGGCTGACGTTCGTCCCGCAACGTCGGGACGACTTCGTGGGTGAGCCAACTGCGTAGTCGTCGGTTCTCTGGTGCGTAGTGATAGACCAGCAGTGCATATGCACCGGATTCGCTGATCATCAGCATTTCTTCCGGTTGACCGTGAAACAGCAACTTCAGGTATTGCCGTTGATCGTCATCGAGCTTTCGAGTCGTTCGTTCATCTAGGTAGCAACCCATCAAGCGGCCGAGGTCGCGCGCGCAGAACCACGGTTGGTTTTCTAAAAGGAGGGCATGTAGAAGAAGATTTTGTCGGGTGAAAATAATGGCAATTGAAGGCGCAGGTAGGACTACCTTCTTGGCGGCCGGTAAGTCGAGCTGATATGGACTAGGCATTTCCTATGACCTCTACGTGATTTTCGGAAGGGCCAGGGCCCAACGTAGAGAGCGGATTTAAGAAACTCCAACTTGCTTGGCCTCGATACAACACTAAAATTCCGCATGACTAGGTCATGTGGATTTCGGCTGTGTGAGTGAGGCTAGCTTCTACGTTGGGCGTTTCTTAGGCACCGGTGAGCGAGGCTATCAGTATCGAACCTCGCATCAACTACTTTCTGGATGATCTCTGCGTAAGACCGTTCCTATTCAGTTCTTAGGGCATAAAAAAGCCCTGAACAAGTCAGGGCTTCTTAAGGGGGTCTAGCTCAGGAATCAATCCCAGCTCAGCGCGCCGCCGGTCTGATACTCGATCACCCGAGTCTCAAAGAAATTCTTCTCTTTCTTCAAGTCCATAATCTCGCTCATCCACGGGAACGGGTTAGTCGTCCCCGGATACTCTTCCTTCAACCCAATCTGCGACAACCGACGATTCGCGATGAACTTGAGATAGTCCTCCATCATCGCCGCATTCATCCCCAACACGCCGCGAGGCATGGTATCGCGAGCGTATTCAATCTCCAGCTGAGTCCCTTGCAGGATCATCTGGGTCGCTTCTTCCTTCATCTCGGCATCCCACAAATGTGGGTTTTCGATTTTGATCTGGTTGATCACGTCGATA
>Ga0308161_1000564_pt1 | contig 56709 bp, 49 predicted proteins | sample PhyFR2_FD_201034 | JGI IMG/M metagenome (GOLD analysis project Ga0308161, IMG submission 201034) | Phyllosphere microbial communities from UC Gill Tract Community Farm, Albany, California, United States - DLSLF.R2 | ecosystem: Host-associated > Plants > Phyllosphere > Unclassified | place: USA...
CGGCCTCAGCTTCGCGTAGGAAGCCGATGATCTGCTCTTCGGAAAAGCGCTTCTTCACGTCCAATCTCCTTCTCATTGAGGATTGGACTCCAAACCGCTTCGCTACTCAATCTCGGGGGGACGTCGCTTGTACAGCGAAACGATATCGTTATGTCAATGGCGAATAGCCGCGAACTAGTCGGGAAGGTTGCAATTGTTTCAGAAATGCCGGTAAAGGAGTCGACGTTTGGTGGATTCCTTGGGGTACTTCGCACACGCAGGGTAATCCCTCTTTATATTCTTCATCTACTGACTACATCCTATGCGCGTTCATCACTTATCGATGCAGCCAGTCAGACAACAAACATTGCTAACATCTCTTTGGGAAAGCTGAATCCTTTCCTGGTTCCTGTTCCTCCTATCTCTGAACAGCACCGCATCGTTGCCAAAATCGACGAACTGATGGCGCGCTGCGATGAGCTGTCTGAACTCCGCACTGCTCAGGAGCGCGCGCGCCTGAGCGTACATGCTGCAGCTATCAAGCGACTACTGAACATCGCTGAGCCTGATCAGCACAAGCGTGCTCAGGCCTTCCTCGCCGAACACTTCGGCGAGCTCTATGTCGTAAAGGAAAACGTCGCCCAGCTGCGTAAGGCTATTCTTCAACTGGCGGTGATGGGCAAGCTTGTTCCGCAAGATCCGACCAACCAGTCCGCGAGTGAACTGCTGAAAGAAATATCTGAATTTCGAGGTAATGCTCTAAAAAAAGGTTATCTAAGCGAGTCCGAGTCAAAAGGTCAGCTCCGAAAGCAAGAAAATCAGAAACTACCAGAGAACTTGCCGACATTGCCGCGAGGATGGGTTTGGTCAACGTTGATGCAATGTTCGCTTGTTGTTGTCGATTGCCATAATAAGACGGCTCCCTATTCAAGTTCTGGAATCGTTTTGCTCCGTACATCAAATATTCGAAACGGAAAAATTCTTCTAGATGACGTCAAGTATGTTTCTAAGGAAGTATTTAGCCGCTGGGCGGCAAGGGTAGAGCCGCATCCTGGGGATATATTGATCACCAGGGAGGCGCCAATGGGGGAGGTATGCATAGTTCCGGCGGAGCCGAAAGTTTGTATGGGCCAAAGAATGATGCTGGTTCGATTGGTCCCCGAAACAATCTCACCCCAATTTTTACTTTATTCCCTTCGTGATCCTGATTTGATGGATAGAGTGCAGGATAAACCCGTTGGTATGACGGTGCAGCACCTCCGTGTCGGCGGAATCGAAACACTGCTCATCCCTCTTCCACCCATTTCGGAACAAAGTCGCATTGTCGCAAAAATAGAAAAGTTGACGTCTTTGTGCGATTCACTGGAGCAGAAGATCGACACCACTGCGCGGAAGCAAATTGAAGTATTGACAGGCCTGATTCAAGTTCAGCCCCCAGGCGAAGCAGCCAGGAAAGCCCAGCGAGCGTCGCGTTCAAAAGCTGAAGCCATTGACTTGGCGACCTACCGCGCCAACATCGGCTGCTATGCGTTCAGCAAACTAGCCACAGCCCAATACTTCGGCCGAACTGCAGCTGCCAAGGTGATGTATCTGGCGCAAGCGCATATCGGTTTGGAGTTGGATCTGAAGCCTGAGCGTGAGGCCGCGGGGCCACTAGACACCTGGATCTATGATTTTGAGCAGCAAGGTCAGGAAAGGCAGTGGTTCGAGGTCAACGAGAAGCCCTTGGTGAGCGGTAAGACGAAGATGGAGTACCGCTGCCTGTCGGCGTTGTCAAAGCAGGTGGCGAAAGCCGAAACACTCATGTCGCCTAATCAAAAGGCCGAGTTTGACCGTCTGATCTACGCTTTGGCAGACAAGAAGACCGAAGAGGTCGAGATCATCGCCACGCTTTTCGCAGTCTGGAACGATTTTTTGATTGATGGCGTTGAACCGACAGATGAAAAAATCATCTCCGATGTCCGAGAAAACTGGCACGAACGCAAAGCACGCTTCACGCCTCAGGCGCTTGGCCGATGGTTGGACTGGCTGCGCAGAGAGAACTTCATTCCGAAGGGGCTTCTGCCGAGAACGGTACAGCAATCGAAATTGAGCTTTGGCTGAAGCTGCGCTGCAACGAGCCTCTCAAGATCCCCAAGCGGGACGCTGAGCGAACTATCCGGGAAATTCCGGATAGTTCGATAAGGGCGTGGGAAGTAGCCCTTTGCCTGTCACATTGCCGCCGCATACTGAAGAGCACCAGATACCGCTTGGGGAAGTCGCAGTGAAGTCGTTGTGGGGTTGTGCCTTGCTGTTGTCGCTGACCGTGGCACCATCGGTGGCCATGAGCGCTGAATCTTCCCCTCCCGCGCCGCGCAAGGTGGCGGTGTACGGCCATCGCGGCGCCAGTGCGCTGCTGCCCGAGCACACCCTGGCCGCCTATGCCCAGGCCATCGCCGATGGCGCCGACTACATCGAACCGGACCTGGTGATGACCAAGGACGGCGTGCTGGTCTCCCGCCACGAGAACGAGATCGGCGGCACCACCGACGTGGCCGCGCACCCGGAGTTCGCCAGCCGCAGGACGGTCAAGACCATCGACGGCGAGCGCATGGAAGGCTGGTTCACCGAAGACTTCACCCTGGCCGAATTGAAGACGCTGTACGCCCGCGAGCGCCTGCCGCAGCTGCGCAGCACCGCCTTCGACGGCCAGTTCCGCATCGCCACCCTGGACGAGATCATCGCCTTCCTGGTCCAGCAGGCCGGGCGCGCCAACCGCGGCATCGGGCTGGTGCCGGAGATCAAGCACGGCACCTACTTCAAGGGCATCGGCCTGCCGATGGAAGACAAGGTGCTGGCCACGCTGCAGGGCAACGCCTATACCCGTGTGGCACCGGTGACGATCCAGTCGTTCGAGGTGGGCAACCTGCGTTACCTGCGCAGCAAGCTGGCACGCGATTCCAACATCCGCCTGCTGCAGTTGATCGGTGATCCGAAGCAGCAGCCCGGCGACGTGCTGGCCGCCAAGGGCAGCCAGCGCTATGCCGACATGATCACTCCGGCCGGGTTGGAGCAGGTGGCCGCCTATGCCGACGGCATCGGCCCGAGCCTGCGTCTGGTCATTCCGCTGGACGCCGCCGGCAAGCTGGGTACGCCCACTTCGCTGGTGCGCGATGCACACGCGGCAGGGCTGATGGTGGTTCCGTACACGTTCCGCCCGGAGAACCCGTTCCAGGCCGCCGAGTTCCGCACGGGCGAAGCCAACGCGCGCAATGCCGAGGGTTCGGTGGCTGAAATGCGCGCTTATCTCGCCACTGGCATCGATGCGTTCTTCACCGATGACCCGGCGTTGGGCCGGCGCGCGGTGGATGGCGATGGCACGGCGGTGGCAAACCCGTAGGTACCGACCGTTGGTCGGTGCGGCCGTGATCGGTGCTGCGCGCATCGACCAACGGTCGATGCCTACCGGGGCATGCCCCAACCGTGCTTGCCGACCGCGCGCTGCGCACGTTACCGTGCCCGGCAGACAAGGAGGTCGCATGCTGATCGGGCATCGCTACGAACACACGCCGGACGGCGATCTACGCATTCGCTCACACAACCATGTGCTCGGTGGCATGGTGCTGATGTTCCTGGCTATCGGCTTCGGCATCCCCGCGGCGGCGCTGATGGCGGAAATGAAGGCCGACTCACTGCTGAATACGCTGCTGGCAGGGTTGGCGATGGTGTTGCCGCCCGCGATGAGCCTGCTGGCGCTCTGGTCGTCGGCGCCGCGGGAGATCCTCACCGTGTCCCGGCGCAACGACGTGGTTGAACGCCGCCGCCGGATGCTGCTGGGCCTGCGTGAGGAGGTCGAGCAGTTTGCACTTGGCCGACCCGCTGCGTTGGAGTTACGCGTCAGCAAGGATGCCCGGCCAGCCATCGGCACGCTGTGGATGATCCTGCCCGACGGACGCGAACACTGCCTCAGCCCCGGCAACGTCGCGCTTCTGCCGGGCCGAGCGTCGACAGAGCGGTGGCTTGGCGAAGTTGCCGGCTACCTGCAGGTGGCGGTCACCCGCGTTGAACGGGAGGTTGCCGGTGCAGAGGCCCGCCCGGTGGCCCCACTACCGGCCTGGCGACGGCGCGCAGCGGCCTTCAACGCGGTGCATGCCCCGCCCCCCCGCGTGGTGCGGAAAGCAACCACTCCCAATGCGCCGAAAGCAACCGACCCCAACGACCGGATCGGCCTCCTTGCCCGTGCGGTGGTCGCGCTGTTTGGGCTGTTCCTGGCGGTACTGGAGCTGTCCCAGGCACTGGCCGTGGGAACGGCGCTGTTCACCGGACGCCTGCGGGTCAGCGGATTCCGCACCGGATCGCATAGCTATCTCTGGGACGAACGCCCCATGGCGTTCTCGGTCCACACACTGTTCGGGGTGATCGAAGTGCTGGTCGTGTGCTACATCGCCTGGCAGTGCCTGCGCATCAGTGCCACCGGCGTGATCAAGCCACCGAAGTGAGCCGCCGTTATTCGCGCGGCGCACCCGGATCGCGCGGACGGAACGGGAGGACCACGAAGTCCTGCCCTTCGCGCGGCTGCCACAGCACCGGCACGCGGTGCGGGGAGGGCGGTTCGAGGTCGTTGTCACGCTGCAGCTGCAGGTCGTCCTCGTCCTCGTCTTCTTCCTCTTCCCAGCTGTAGCGCTTGCGCGGGGCCATCGGGTCGGACAGGCGGAACAGCAACGCGCTGATGATGCCGGCGAAGGCACCGCCCATGTGCGACTGCCAGGACACGCCCGGTTCGTGCGGCAGGATGGTGATGAGCATGCTGCCGTAGAACAGGAAGGCGATCAGGCCGGCGGCAATGGCCGGCCGGTCGCGGCGCAGCAGGCCCAGCACGAAGATCAGGAACATCAGACCGTGGGTGATGCCGCTGGCACCGAGATGGCGGCTGCCCAGGTCACCCAGCAGCCAGGCACCCAGTCCGGAGCCCACCCACAGCAGGGGCAGCGCGCGCACGGTGGCCTTGGGATAGACGCTGCCGGCAAGGGTGCCGAGGATCAGCAGGGCGAATGCATTGGCGCCCAGGTGCTGCACCGAACCGTGCAGCAGCGGCGCACCGAGGATGCCGAGCAGGCCGGCCTTGTCCAGCGGGGCCACGGCCCACGGGCGCCAGTCGAAATGACCCTGCGCGGTGTAGATGGCCACCAGCATCAGCACGAAGGCCAGGCTCAGGTTGAACGCCCGCAGCACGCGACCGCGGTCGTTGCGGGGAGAGGTCGGCGGCTCGACGGCGGGCAGGGGCAGGTTGGCGTTCATACCCTTAGGGATTGCGTCACCCGGGCTGAACACAAGGGCAACGCGACGGGAGAGAGTAGTGCCACCGGCGGGACAATCCCGCCGGTGGCACGTCGGTTACGCGTCGCCGGTCTTCGGCGGGTTCTTCAGGCTCAGCACCACGGTGGCGGCGATAATCACGGCAACCACGCCCAGCGAGATCGGGGTCGGGATCTTGAAGATGTCGATCAGCATCATCTTGATGCCGATGAAGGCCAGCACCAGGGCCAGACCATACGGCAGCAGGTGGAAGCGATCGGCCATGCCGGCCAGCAGGAAGAACATCGCGCGCAGGCCCAGCACCGCGAACACGTTGGAGGTGAGCACGATGAACGGGTCGGTGGTGATGGCGAAGATTGCCGGAATACTGTCCACGGCGAAGATCACGTCGGTCACCGCGATCAGGATCAGCACCACGAACAACGGGGTGAACCAGCGCTTGCCGTCGCGCATCACGCTCATCGCATTGCCGGCATAGTCCGGCAGCAGGCGCAGGTGCCTGCGCATCCAGCGCAGGGCGGGGTTGGCCTCCAGGTCCGGCTCGGTACCGGCCGAGAACCACATCTTCCAGCCGGTGAACAGCAGGAACGCGCCGAACACGTAGAGCAGCCAGTGGAACTTGGTCAGCAGCACGCTGCCGGCGAAGATCATGATCGTACGCAGCACGATCGCGCCCAGGATGCCGATGATGAGCACCTTCTGGCGCTGTTCCTCGGGCACCGCGAAGTAGCCCATGATCATCAGGAACACGAAGATGTTGTCCACGGCCAGGGCTTTTTCGACCAGGTAACCGGTCAGGAACTCCAGGCCGACCTTGTTGGCCACTACCTGGCCCGCGGTCTCGTTCAGGTAGTACCAGAGGCCGCCGTTGAAGGCCAAGGCCAGCACGACCCAGCCGATCGACCACCACAGGGCCTCCTTGAAGGTGACCTTGTGCGGCCCGCCATGTCGCATCAATACGAGGTCGACCAGCAGTGCGATGATCACCACCGCGCCGAAGCCGCCCCACAACCACACATTACCGATCGTCTGCATTGGGTTTATCCGTTGGAAAAATGAATGCCTCAAGCCGGACGGCGAGGATCTGCAACGGAGGATCGGGGGGATCCGGGGACAGAGCTTCGCCATACGGCGAAGGTCTCGCTCGCAGTCCCGATGGGTGGGACTGCCGTTGCACCGGAGCCTGCGGGCTCGAATTGACGGCGACAACGTCTGGGAGCTACTCCCCTTCTGGGGCCGATTCTGCGGGGTGGCCGGGCCGGCGTCAACTGGGCGCCCATTGCCCGGTAATGAAGGGCGTTGGGCGCCAACCGCGTGCGGGCCGGACGCGATGGGGAGACGGCCAGCGGCCGTCACTACCGGGGCGCGGGGGCTTCCCGGATACAATACGGAGATGAATACCCCTGCCCCCGTTGTCCGCCTCAAGAACGCCTGGCGCTCCAGCCACCCGTGGATCTTCCAGAAACTGGTCGAAAAGCCGGCCGTCCGTCCCAAACCCGGTGCCATCGTCGACGTTATCGGCGTGGACGGCGAGTGGATCGGCCGGGGCTTCTACAACGGCCATTCGCGGATTGCCGTGCGCATCCTGGAAACCGATCAGGCCGTTCCGGTGGACGCGGGCTGGTTCTCGCGCAAGATCGCCCAGGCCGTCTCGCTGCGCCGTGATGTGCTGAAGCTGGACGCGGTGTCCGACGCCTGGCGCGTGGTGCACAGCGAAGGCGACGGCCTGTCCGGCCTGGTGGTGGACCGCTACAACGACCTGGTGGTGGTGGAGTTCTTCGCCGCCGGCATGTTCCGCCACCGCGAGTGGATCTACGAAGCGCTGCGTGAGCAGTTCCCGGGCTGCCGTTTCCACAGCTTCGCCGACGAACACGTGCAGAAGCAGGAGAGCTTCGACTTCCACGGCAACACCACCACCGAAGCGTCGGTGATCACCGAGTACGGCGTGAAGTTCCGCGCCGACCCGGCTGGTGCGCACAAGACCGGCTTCTTCGCCGACCAGCGCGAGAACCGCCAGTGGCTGAGCGAGCAGGTGGAGGGCAAGAGCGTGCTCGACCTGTGCTGCAACACCGGCGGCTTTGCGGTGTACGCGGCCGCGCGCGGTGCGTCGGAAGTGGTCGGCATCGACATCGATGAAGACGTGATCGCCATTGCCAAGGCCAACTCGCGCCTCAACAACGTGCGCCCGAAGTTCATCCAATCCGACGTGTTCCCGTGGCTGCGCGATGCGGCCAACCGCGGTGAGCAGTTCGACGTGGTGATCCTGGATCCGGCCAAGATGACCCGCGACCGCGACCAGGTGATCACCGCGCTGAAGAAGTACCTGGACATGAACAAGCTGGCGCTGGGCGTGGTCAAGCCCGGTGGGCTGCTGGCCACGTTCTCGTGCACCGGCCTGGTGGCCGAGGACCAGTTCCTGGACATGCTGCGCCGCGCGGCGTTCTATTCCGGCCGCACCATCCAGATCCTCAAGGTGGCCGGCGCCGGCCCGGACCACCCGTTCATGGCCCACGTGCAGGAATCGCGCTACCTCAAGGCGGTGTTCTGCCGCGTGCTGGACTGATTCGCAGGATCCCGGCCACGTTCGGCTTCGGGTAGCGCCGGCCGCTGGCCGGCTCCTCCTGGTCTGCGATTGTCGCGGGGAGCCGGCCAGCGGCCGGCACTACCGTTTGTTGTCCTCACAGCGCTATGGTCTGACGCTTCCCATCCAAGGTGAAGCGTCATGACGTTGCGCAGTCTGTCATTGCTGGTGTCGCTGGCGTTGTGCACGCCGCTGGCCGCCCACGCCATCGAGTTCACCCCGCAGGAACTGGCCCGGGCCTCGGCCCTGCAGAAGACGCTGCTTACGTTGGACAGCCACCTGGATACGCCGGCCAACTTCCACCGCGCCGGTTTTGATATCCAGCAGCGCCACGACCACAACGCGCTGTCGCAGGTGGATTACCCGCGCATGGTGGAAGGGGCGCTGGATGGCGGCTTCTGGGCGATCTACACCGATCAGGGCGACCGTAGCGAAGCGGCGCATGTGCACGATCGCGACGCGGGGCTGCTGCGGCTGATGGACATCCGCGAGATGCTCGCCGCGCACCCGGACACCTTCCAGCTGGCGCTCACCGCCGCCGATGCGGCCCGGATCAAGGCCGCCGGCAAGCGCGTGGTCTACATCAGCATGGAGAACGCCAGCCCGCTGGTGGACGATCCCTCGCTGCTGAGCTTCTACCACCTGGCGGGCCTGCGCCTGCTGAGCACGGTGCATTTCGCCAACAACGAGTTCGCCGATTCGGCCACCGACAAGAAGGGCGCCGAATGGAAGGGCCTCAGCCCGGCCGGCAAGGCGCTGGTGGACGAAGCGGTGCGGCTGGGCATCGTGATCGACCAGTCACATGCCTCCGACGCGGTGTTCGACGACCTGCTCGAGCGCATGCCGGTGCCGTTCGTGCTGTCGCACAGTTCGGCCAAGGCGATCTACAACCATCCGCGCAACCTCGACGATGCACGCCTGAAGCAGCTGGCCAAGGCCGGCGGGGTGATCCAGGTCAACGCCTATGGCGGTTACCTGATCGACACCGGCAAGACCGAGGCACGCGCGCAGGCCGAGGACGCGCTGATGAAGCAACTCGGCGGCGACTACGACGGGCTGACCATCGCCCAGGGCGTGGCGCTGAAGCAGGGGCTGGACGCGCTGGATGCGCGCTACCCGCTGCGCAAGGCCACGCTGGACGACTTTTTCGCCCATTTCGAGCACATCCTGAAGGTGGTCGGCCCCGAGCATGCCGGGATCGGCCTGGACTGGGATGGCGGCGGCGGTTTGACCGACCTGCAGGACGTAAGCCAGTTGCCGAAGATCACCGCGTGGCTGCTGCGCAAGGGCTACAGCGAGAAGCAGATCGCCGGCATCTGGGGCGGCAACCTGCTGCGCGTGATGGCCCAGGCGCAGGCCCATGCGGACCAGGTGGCGGCGCCGAAGAACTGACGGGGATTGCGGGCGCCGTGCTTGGCGTGGCGCCCGGTATGTCTGTCACCGACGTTGGGCGTTATGGCAGCCGGGCAGAGCCCGGCTCTACCCGGCTGCCCGCCGACGCCGGCTGCCCGGATCAGGCCTTGGTGATCACCGCGTTCCGCCGGCCGTAGGCGAAGTAGGCGATCAGGCCCACCACGTTCCACGCCAGGAAATACAGCTGGGTCTTGCTGGGCAGGCTGAAGAACAGGTACAGGCACCCGATCACCGCCAGCGGGCCGACGATGAAGGCCAGCGGGGTGCGGAACTTGCGCACGCGGCCCGGCTCGCGCACGCGCAGCACCACCAGGCACAGGCCCACCGCGGTGAACGCGGCCAGCGTGCCGGCATTGGCCAGCGCGGCGATTTCATCCAGGCGGGCCACGCCGGCCAGTGCGGCAACCAGCACCGCGGTGAACAACGTGGTGGCAATGGGCGTGCCGGTACGCGCGCTGACCTTGGACAGCCCACGCGGCAGCAGGCCGTCGCGCGACATGACGAAGAAGATGCGGCTCTGCCCGTACAGGAAGGCCAGCAGCACGGTCGGCAGGGCGATCACCGCCGCCGCACCAATCCACTTGGCCGCGCCCGGGCTGCCCAGCTCGCGCAGGATCAGCGCCAGCGGCTCGGCGCTCTGGCCGAAGATGGTGTAGCTCATCGCGCCCACGGCGGCCAGCGCCACCAGCACGTAGATGATGGTGCAGCCCACCATCGACCCGATGATGCCGATGGCCAGGTCACGGTCGGGCTTCTTGGTTTCCTCGGCCGCGGTGGAGATCGCATCGAAGCCGTAGAAGGCGAAGAAGATGATCGCCGCCGCCGCCATCACGCCCTGCTCGACACCGCCGACACCCACCGACTTGGCGAAGCCGAACGGCATGAACGGGTCCATGTGCGCGGTATCGAAGTGCGGCAGCGCGATGGCCACGAACAGGGTCAGCGCGATGATCTTGACCACCACCAGGATGGCGTTGAGCGTGGCGCTTTCCTTGGTGCCGGCCATCAGCATGCCGGCCACCACGAAGGTGATCAGCACCGCGGGCAGGTTGATGAAGCCACCGGCCACGTGCGGGCCGGCGGTGAGCGCCAGCGGCAGGTCGATGCCCCAGCCATGCAGGAAGCCCACGGCATAGCCGGACCACCCGACCGCCACCGTACTCACCACCAGGGAGTACTCCAGGATCAGGCTCCAGCCCACCACCCAGGCGATCATCTCGCCCAGCGCGGCGTAGCTGTAGGTGTAGGCACTGCCGGCGGCCGGCATCATCGTGGCCAGTTCGGCGTAGGACAGCGCCGCGCAGGCGCAGACCGCACCGGCGATGGCGAAGGAGATCAGCACGGCCGGGCCGGCCAGGTTGGCGCCCACGCCGATCAGGGTGTAGATGCCGGTGCCGACGATGGCGCCGATGCCCAGTGCGATCAGGTGCGGCCAGCTCAGGGTCGGGACCAGTCGCCTGCCGGCTTCATGGACGGTGACTTGGTCTAGGGACTTGCGCCGGAGCAACGATGACATGGGACCTCGCGGTAAATGACGGCTACTGACTAGTCTGCGAGTTTTACCCAATGCGGTGCAGCATTACTACTGCCGGGCGTCACAGGAAGGCGTAAGTAAATCCTGAGTGCCGGTGACTGACGAAAACAGCACAAAAGCGCCGGCGTCAGTCCCAGCGGCAGCCGGTGTCGGTCAGGGCGCCGATGTCCTCGCTGAAGGCGGTCTGCCGCCCGGTGCGGGCGTTGGTGTAGTCGAACCCGTAGATGCGCGCGCCCTGGGTGGAGATCGCGTAGTGGCCGATCACCTTGCCGTCCAGGTGCTCCTCCCACACCGTATCGAACTGCCACGGGCGGCCCTCGGCCATCTCGGTGCTGTCCTGGCTCAGCAGGGTCAGGCGCAGCCAGGCGGTCTTGCCGGCATACCGCACGAAGCTGGTGCGTTGCCCGTCGGCCGGCAGTTTCCAGGACAGGTGGATCTGCCCCTGGCTGCCGCCGCTCAGGCAGCGGATCTCATCGGCGTGGGCCACGGCCGGGGCGAGGAGCACCAGCAGGGGAAGCAGGGCAGACCAGCGCATCGGGATTCCTTGGTGTCGAGTGCAGGGGACAGGCGGCGGCCCCGCGGGGCCGCCGTTGGATCAGGCCGGCGGCTGCAGCGGAATGCTGCCGCGGCGCGCGTCCACCACCGGTGCGGCGTGGTGGGCCTGGAGCTGTTCAACCACGGTCTCGAAGTCGTGCTGCTGGCCGAAGGCATGTTCGTCCAGGGTCAGTGGGAGCATCTGCAGGAAGCGGAACTGGCCGCTGACCAGGGTCTGGATGTCGCCCAGGTGCTCGGCCGCAACGAACACCAGCGCCTGCAGCTGGCTGTCGGCGTTGTCGATCGGGGCGCCGATGCGCATGCGGTCCCACAGGTCCAGCGGCGCGTGGTTGCCCATGCGACCGGCGGCCAGCAGCAGCTGATAGGCGCAGAACCGCTGCACCAGGGTCAGTGCCCACGGCGCGCGTTCGGTGGTCTGCAGCAGGAATTCGATGCCAAGGCCGGACACGCTGTCCGGGTCGGCCTCGGTCTCATCCCAGGGGTTGGACAGCCCGGAGCTCACATAGGCCCAACCGGGCCGGTCCGGCGTGGGCGGGCACTCGAACACGCCGATGGTGAGCCAGCGCGGGTCCACGCTGTCCTGGCCGAACACGGTGGAGAACACCGCCGCGTCCAGCGGGTACAGGCCGGGGCCCAGGGCGCCCAGCAGGCGGGGATACAGGGATTCTTCGCGCTCTGCCCAGGCACGGGCCAGCAGGTCATCGGGGTGGGACATCCGTTTACTCACAGGCGATGGCCCACCATTGTGGCCCATCGCCTGTTCGTACCGACCGGGGCAGCGCGGAACCCGGTAGGTCACGACCGTTGGTCGTGACCGCTCCCTCACCGGTCCAACGTGGCCATCGCCGCATCGGCGTAGCGCTGCCCCGCCACGGCATCGGCCGGGAAGATCGCGTCGATGCGGGCCAGCTCGTCCGGGCTCAGCTGCACCTGCAGCGCGCCCAGGTTCTCTTCCAGGAAAGCGAGGCGCTTGGTGCCGGGGATCGGCACCAGGTCTTCGCCCTGTGCCAGCACCCAGGCCAGCGCCAGTTGTCCGGGCGTGATGCCCTTGGCCTGGGCCATCGCAGTGACCGCATCGACCAGAGGCAGGTTGCGGGCGAAGTTGTCGCCCTGGAAGCGCGGCGACTGCCGGCGGTAGTCATCGGCGTCGAAGTCGTCCGGGCGGCGGATGGCGCCGGTCAGGAAGCCGCGGCCCAGCGGCGAGTAGGGCACGAAGCCGATGCCCAGTTCGTGCATGGTGTCGAGCACGCCGTTGGACTGCGGGTCGCGCGACCACAGCGAGAACTCGGTCTGCACGGCGGTGATCGGGTGCACTGCGTGCGCGCGCCGGATGGTGGCCGCCGACGCTTCGGACAGGCCCAGGAAGCGCACCTTGCCCTGTTCGACCAGACGCGCCATCGCGCCCACCGTGTCTTCGATCGGCACGCGGGTATCCACGCGGTGCTGGTAGTACAGGTCGATGTGGTCCACGCCGAGCCGCTGCAGGCTGGCCTCGCAGGCGGCGATCACGTACTCCGGGCGGCCGTCCACGCTGCGTGCGGCGCTGTCGCTGGGCTCCTGCTTGATCCCGAACTTGGTGGCCAGGAACACCTGGTCGCGGCGGTCGGCGATGGCCTTGCCGACCAGCACTTCATTGGTGTGCGGGCCGTACATGTCGGCGGTATCGAGCAGGGTGACGCCCAGCGCCAGCGCGCGATGGATGACGGCGGTGGCCTCGGCATCGCTGCCGCGACCGCCGTAGAAGGCGCTCATGCCCATGCAGCCCAGGCCGAGCGCGGAAACGGTGGGGCCGTGGTGGCCAAGGGTACGTGTCTGCATGGAAGGCTCCGGAAGCGGGGAAGGGGCGGCGCGGTCGAGCGCCGGTGGCCACAGCATCCTCCGCTGCACCATGTGAATAAACTGGTGTTCGCCACATCGACCTTGAAGGCAGGCTTCACAATGCAGTCCCAGCCCCCGTTGTCTGCCGTGGTCGCCTTCGCCCGCGTGGCCGAGCGCGCCAGCTTCACCCGCGCCGCCGATGATCTGGGCGTCTCGCCGTCGGCGCTGTCACAGACCGTGCGCGCGCTGGAGGCCAGCCTGGGCGTGCGCCTGCTGCACCGGACCACGCGCCGGGTGGGTCTGACCGAACACGGCGCGCGCTTCCTGTCGCGCGTGAGCGAAGGCCTGGCCCAGATCGAGGCCGCGTTCGTGGACCTGGACAGCGTGCGTGCGGTACCGGCCGGCAAACTGCGCATCAACGTGCCGCGCGTGGCCGCCGAACTGCTGGTGCTGCCGCACCTGCCCAGCTTCCTGGCACGGTATCCCCAGGTGGAGGTGGAGCTGTTCGTGGAGCCGGGGCTGGCCGATCTGGTCGCCGGTGGCTTCGACGCCGGCATCCGGCTGGGCGAATCGCTGGCGCGCGACATGATCGCCGTGCCGATCGGCCCGCTGGAGCGGCAGGTGGTGGTGGCCACGCCCGCCTACTTCGCGCGCCACGGCGAACCGCAGACGCCGGCCGCGCTGGTCGACCACGCCTGCATCGTGCACCGGCTCAGCACCGGCCGGTTGATGCCGTGGGAGTTCAGCCGCGACGGCCGCGATTTCGACGTGGCGGTGAGCGGGCCGCTGGTGTTCAACGACACCGCCCTGATCCACGCGGCGGTGCGTGCCGGATTGGGCATGGGCCAGGCCTTCGAGGCCGTGGTGGCCGCCGACGTGGCCGCCGGGCGCCTGCGCTGCGTGCTGCAGGACTGGCAGCAGCCGTTCGCGGGCTTCCACCTGTACTACCCGGCGCGCGAGCAGATGGCGCCGAAGCTGCGGGTGTTCATCGACCACCTGCGGGAGGCGTTGGACGCGCGCTGAGGCGGCGCGCGTCAGCCGGCGAGAAGGTCGGGCCGGTCGTCCACCAGCGTGCGCAGCCACAGCGCATCGCCCGGCAGCCCGTGGGGAAACACCACGCGGTCGTCGCAGGGGAAACGCTTGCAGCGCAACACGCCGTGCGCGTCGAACACCCGCCAGCCCTGCGCGGCCTGTTCGGCCTCGCGGATGCGCCGACGCAACGCCAGGTCCAGGCTGGCCTGGCAGTCAAACCGGCACGCGCGCAGGTCGATCCGATCCACCGGCTGCAACCCGGCGACGATGCGGCTGACGGCCGGGTGGGCCAGGTCGACACGGCCGGTGGCCATGCCGAGCAGGCGCTCGCGGTGACCGGCAAGGTGGTGGACGAAATACACGGGCGGCATCGGTTCCTCGCGTGGGGCGCGCGGTCGCGGTGGACGGCGACCGTTGGGCGATGGGGCCGATTGGACACCGCACGGGCGTCGCGGGGAATCTCAAGTTGCTTATCGAAAGCGCGCGTTCCGATGGCGTTGTCTATTTGCCGCGCGGCACCGATGCCCGCCCGATCGGCGCATCGGCCCGCAGGGCGGGGCGTCAGCCGCTGACGCCGAGCCGCACGCCAAATCCGATCAGGAAAACACCCGCTACGCGCTTCAGTAGAAGTCCTACACGAGGATGCTGAAGAATCCTACGCCGCAACAGGTTGCCCACCCCGATCAGCACCGAGCAATACGCCAGCCCCATGACGAAGATGATCACCGCCATGGTCGCGAACGTGACCACGCCCTGGTGGCGGGCCGGGTCGATGAACAACGGCAGGAAGGCCATGTAGAAGATGATCGCCTTCGGGTTGAGCAGGTTGATCAGCACCGCCTGGCGGAAGTAGTGGCCGGGCTGCAGGCGGATGCCGCCTTCTTCGCCCCCGCCGCGCGGCCGACGCAGCAGGCTGATGCCGACCCACACCAGGTACGCCGCGCCCAGGTACTGCACGGCGTGGAACACCAGCGGGTTGGCCTTGAGCAGCGCGGCCACGCCGGCCACCGCCAGCCACATCAGGATCTGGTCGCCCAGCAGCAGCCCGAACAGCGCGGTGTAGCCGCCGCGCACGCCGCCGCGGCCGGTGGCGGTAAGCAGGGTGAAGGTGCCCGGGCCAGGCAGGGCCAGGAACACCAGCACGGCGGCAACGAAGGTCCACAGGTCCTGGATGCCCATCCACGGCATGGCGGCGACTCGACTACGGGGGAGCGCCATTGTCCGGCACCGTCCCGCATCCCGATAGCGTCAGCCGGCCGCGTGTGGCAGATCCTTCAGCAGCGGTTGCAGGCGCTGTTCGAACATCGCGTGCAGCTGGCGGATGGCCGGGGAGAACTGCTTGCGGTGCGGGCACACCAGGTTCAACGGCAGGCTGTCGCCGGCCCCGCCCAGCAGCACCTGCAGGCGCCCGGCCTGCACGTCGGCACACACATCCAGCCATGACTTGAACACGATGCCTTCGCCGGCCACGGCCCAGCGCCGCACCACGTCGGCATCGTCGCAGACCATGTTGCCGCGTACCGGCACCACCACCCGGCGCCCGTCCACCTGGAAGTTCCAGCGGTCGTAGGCGCGCCCGGCCAGCTGGTACAGCAGGCAGTGGTGGTCCTTTAGCGCCTCCAGGCTGTCGGGCGTGCCATGCCGGGCCAGGTAGTCCGGCGCCGCCGCCAGCACGCGGCGGTTGCCCGGCAGCAGCGGCAGCGCGACATAGCTGGCGTTGTCGAACCGGCCCACGCGGAAGGCGATGTCGACCGGATCGCGGAACACGTCGGCCACCTGGTCGGACAGGTGCAGGCGCAGCTGCAGCTTCGGGTGCGCGCGGCGGAACTCGCTCAGCCACGGCAGTAGCACGTTGCGGCCCAGGTCCGACGGCGCGGCCACCTGCAGCACCCCGCGCAGTTCGGCGTCCTCGCCGCGTACCCGCGCCTGGCCCTCGCTCAGGGCGGCCAGCACTTCCTGTGCGTAGGGCAGGTACAGCGCGCCTTCGGCGGTCAGGCGCAGGCTGCGGGTGGAGCGCACGAACAGGCGCAGGTCCAGCTCGCGCTCCAGCCGGGCCACCGCCGCAGCCACCTGCCCGGGCAGCAGGTCGGCTTCGCGCGCGGCGTTGGAAAAGCTGCCCAGCGCGGCGGTACGCACGAACAGGCCGAGATCGTCGACGCGGACCATTTTCATTCCCACAGTGAAAGTGCTGCCCGATTCTGCGCCTTTCCGGCGCGCGGCGCGAAGCGCAGGCTGTGCGTCTTCCCGAACGGATCTGCCCCGATGAAAGCTGTTGCCTATACCGAACATGGCCTGCCGATCAGCGACCCGCGCGCGCTGCAGGACGTCACCCTGCCGATCCCGCAGCCCGGCCCGCGCGACCTGCGCGTGGCGGTCCGTGCGATTTCGGTCAACCCGGTGGACACCAAGGTGCGCAACGGCGTGGCCGTGACCGAGCCGCGGGTGCTGGGTTGGGATGCAGTGGGTACCGTCGATGCCGTGGGTGATGAGGTGACCCTGTTCCAGCCGGGCGACGCGGTCTTCTATGCCGGCGCCATCGGTCGCCCGGGCAGCAACGCCGAGTACCAGCTGGTGGACGAGCGCATCGTCGGGCACAAGCCCGCCAGCCTGGATGACGCCGCTGCGGCCGCCCTGCCGCTGACCGCGATCACCGCCTGGGAACTGCTGTTCGACCGCCTGCGCATCGCCGAGGGCGGCGGTGAGGGCCAGACCCTGCTGGTGGTGGGCGCGGCCGGTGGCGTGGGCTCGATCCTGGTCCAGCTGGCCCGCCAGCTGACCCGGCTGACGGTGATCGGCACCGCCTCGCGCCCGGACACCCAGGACTGGGTGTATGGCCTGGGCGCGCACCATGTGATCGACCATTCGCAGCCGCTCACCGACGGCTTGCAGCGGCTGGGCATCGCCGAGGTCAGCCACGTGGCCAGCCTGACCCACACCGACCAGCACTACGACCAGATCGTGGCCGCGCTCGCCCCGCAGGGCCAGCTGGCCCTGATCGACGACCCCGGCCAGCTCGACGTGATGGCGCTCAAGCGCAAGAGCCTGTCGCTGCACTGGGAGTCGATGTTCACCCGCTCCAGCTTCAACACGCCGGACCTGCAGCGCCAGCACGACCTGCTGGAACGGGTCGCCGCGCTGGTCGATGCCGGCGTGCTGCGCACCACCCTGGGTGAGCACTACGGCCGCATCAACGCCGCCAATCTGCGCCAGGCACACGCCCTGATCGAGAGCCACCGCGCGCGCGGCAAGCTGGTCCTCGAAGGCTTCTGAACCCCCTACTGACCCTGCAATGGACGCTGTTCCCATGACCCTCGCACCGGTGGCCCTTCGCCGCCACACCACCAAGGCCTACGACCCCACCCGCACCCTGCCGCCGGCCGTGCTGGAGGACCTGCTCGAGGTGCTGCACAACGCCCCCTCGTCCGTGAACTCGCAGCCGTGGCACTTTCTGGTGGCCGGCACTCCCGAGGCACGGGCGCGCATCGCCCGCGCCACGCAGCCCCACCAGCCCTACAACACCGCCAAGATCACCGACGCCTCGCATGTGATCGTGTTTGCCACCCGCACCGGTATCGATGACGCGTACCTGGCCCAGGTGATCGACCAGGAAACCGCCGACGGCCGCTATCCCACCCCCGAAGCGCGCGAGGGCCAGCGCGGCGCGCTGCACTACTACGTGGACCTTCACCGCCACACCCTGGACGACGTGCAGCACTGGATGCAGAAGCAGACCTACCTGGCCGTGGGCACGCTGCTGCTGGCGGCGGGCGTGCACGGCATCGACGCCACCCCCATGGAGGGCTTCGACGCGGAGGTGCTGGACGCCGAACTGGGCCTGCGCGCACGCGGCTTCACCAGCGTGGTGCTGGTGGCGCTGGGCTACGGCAGCGCGGCCAACTTCAATGCCGGCCTGCCCAAGTCGCGGCTGCCGCGCGAGCAGGTGTTCACCCAGCTCTGAACGGCGTCAAGGCACGCCGTTGTCCACGTGCAGGGCAAAACCCGCACGTGGACCCAGCCGCGCGAACCACGCCTGCACCGCCGGCAATAGCGGCTTTTCGCCCGGGGTCATGCGCCAGCGCTGGGTCGACAGCCCCAGCACGATGTCGGCCAGGCTGAAGGCGTCGCCGACGACATGCGCGCCGGTCTGCGCCAGCTGCCGGTCCAACATGCCCATCAGGCGATTCCAGTGCGCCAGGCTGGATGCCGCCGCCGCGGCATCGGTGTATTCGGGATGCCGGCGTACAACTGACATGAAGGCGTAGCGCCATGCGGTATTGAGATCGGTGGCCTGCCAGTCCATCCATTGCTCCACCTGCGCCCGACCCTGCGGCGCCTGCGGCAGGAGGTCATGCCGTTTCTCCCGTGCCGCCAGGTAGCGGCAGATGCTGTTGGATTCCCACAGCACGAAGTCGCCATCCCGCAGCACCGGGACCTGCGCGTTGGGATTGAACCGGCGCACGCAGGCATCCAGGTCCGCGTCGGCCGCCGCGGCGTCGGCGCCGATGTGCCGGTAATCGAGCTCCAGCTCGGCGCATAGCCACAGCACCTTGCGTACGTTGATCGAGGTCGACTTCCCATACAACTCCAGCATGTACCCGCCCGACGCAGCCAATGAGACCGGCTCAGCCTACACTTGCGCGCATGCAAACCGAATTCCTGATCCTTGGCGGCCTTGTCTGCGTCGTCCTCGTCCTGCAGCTGCTGGTCCTGCTGCGGCGTTCCCAGCACGGCGGGCTTGAACAGGCCCTGCGCGACGAAGCGCGGGTGGGCCGCGGCGAACTGCGTGAGCAACTCGAGGGGCTGGGCCGGCAACAGGACGCACGGCTGGAATCCTTCGCGCGCGCGCTGACCGACCTGTCCACCCGCACCGACCAGCGCCTGGATTTGCTGCGTGATGCGCTGGGCGAAGATGCGCGCAAGGCGCGCGAAGAGAGCGCGCTGGCCCAGCAGCGCACCGGCGAACTGCTGGCCCAGCGCCTGCACGACATGCGCGCGCAGCTGGACGTGTTCGGCCAGCAGCAGCAGGCCCGCATCGAGGCCTTCGGCCAGCAGCTGGTGGACCTGACCACGCGCACCGACAGCCATATGGCCGCGCTGCGCCAGGCCCTGGGCGAGGACGCCCGCAAGGGTCGCGAGGAAACCGCGCAGTCGCAGCAGCGCCTGGCCGAATCGCTGGGCCTGCGCCTGCAGGAGATGACCCAGCGCAACGAGGCGCGCATCGGCGAGATGCGCGCCACGCTGGAGCAGCAGCTCAAGAGCCTGCAGACCGACAACGCCGAAAAGCTCGACCAGATGCGCGTCACCGTGGACGAGAAGCTGCAGACCACGCTGGAAGCGCGCCTGGGCGCCTCGTTCCAGCTGGTCTCCGACCGCCTGGAGCAGGTCCAGCGCGGGCTCGGCGAAATGCAGCAGCTGGCCACCGGCGTGGGCGACCTCAAGCGCGTGCTGACCAACGTCAAGAACCGCGGCAGCTGGGGCGAAGTGCAGCTGGACAACATCCTGGAGCAGACCCTGACCCAGGAGCAGTACGCACGCGGGGTGAAGGTGCGTCCGGACAGTGGGGAAATGGTCGACATCGCCGTGCGTCTGCCGGGCCGTGGCCACGAGGACACGCCGGTGTGGCTGCCGATCGATTCCAAGTTCCCGCGCGAGGATTACGAGCGCCTGCTCGATGCGCAGGAACAGGGCGACGCCGACGGCGTGCGCGTGCAGGGCGCGCAGCTGGAGCGCGCCATCCGCATCCAGGCCAAGTCGATCTGCGACAAGTACATCGTGCCGCCACACACCACCGATTTCGCGGTGATGTTCCTGCCCACCGAGGGCCTGTACGCCGAAGTGATCCGCCGCCCCGGCCTGGTCGACCTGCTGCAGCGCGAGCATCGCGTGGTGGTGGCCGGGCCGACCACCGTCACCGCATTGCTCAACAGCCTGCAGATGGGCTTCCGCACGCTGGCCATCGAGCAGCGGTCCAGCGAGGTGTGGAGCCTGCTGGGCGCGGTCAAGAGCGAGTTCGGCAAGTTCGCCGGCATCCTGGAAAAGGCCGAAAAGCAGATCAGCACGGTGGGTCGCAGCCTGGGCGAGGCCAGCCGCAAGACCCGCACCATCGAGCGCCGCCTGCGCGGCGTGGAATCGCTGACCGCCGAGCAAAGCCAGGACCTGCTGGACGACACCACCGGCGAAGACGACGACAGCGGCATGGACGAGAGCAGCGGCGCGCAGGACTGACCCCTGGCGTACATGCACCGCATGCACGTGATCGCGCATGCTGTGCACCTGTCGATCGTTCAAGGAATATCCGCATGCGCCTGACTGTGTTGTTGTCCCTGCTGCTGGCCGTGGCCGGTTGCGCCAGTACCACCCCGCCGGGTGCCCCCGTACCTGCCGACGGCGCCACTGCCGCCACTCCGGCAACCCTGGACGCGGCCGCTTGCCGGCAGGCCGGTGGCGCGCTCACGCCGCTGGGCCGGCTGCAACGCGTGCAGTGCGTGGTGCCCTACGCCGATGCCGGCAAGGCGTGCAGCGCCAAGGCCGACTGCACCGGCCAGTGCCTGGCGCAGGGCGAAGTGGCCCCGGGTGCCAAGGCCCAGGGCCTCTGTCAGGTCGACATAAGCCAGAACTTCGGCTGCCGCCAGCGCATCGACGGTGGCGTGGCATTGGGCACGATCTGCGTTGATTGATGCTTTCCCGCCATGGGCCCGCCCGTGGCGTCCCTGTCCCAACCCAAGGAACTGTAGTGAGCCAGACTGTCTACGACATCCCCGTCACCACCATCGAAGGCCAGCCGTCGTCGCTGGCCGACTACCGCGGCAAGGTGCTGCTGGTAGTCAATGTGGCCTCCAAGTGTGGCCTGACCACGCAGTACGAAGGCCTGCAGCAGCTGTATGCGGCCAAGCACGATGCCGGCCTGGAAGTGCTGGGTTTCCCGGCCAACAACTTCCTGGGCCAGGAGCCGGGCAGCGAGTCGGAGATCCAGCAGTTCTGCCAGCTGGAGTACAACGTGGCTTTCCCGCTGTTCGCCAAGATCAGCGTGGCCGGCGACGACGTGCACCCGCTGTACCGCGCGCTGACCGAGGCACAGCCGGCCGCCACCGGTGAAGGCCCGATGCGCGAGAAGCTGGAAGGCCTGGTCACCAAGTATCCCGATCTGGTGGTCAACCCGGCGCCGGGCGTGCTGTGGAACTTCGAGAAGTTCCTGATCGGTCGCGATGGCCAGGTCATCGCGCGCTTCGCACCGGACGTGGCCGTCGACGACGCCCGCCTGGTGGCCGCGATCGACGCCGCACTGGCCGTCTGAGTCACGGCGGGGCGCAGGCCCAAGAAAAAACCCCGCCTTGGCGGGGTTTTTTTTGTCCGGTCAGTTGCCCCAGTTGGGCATCGGCATCGCATCGACCGGGATCGGGGCGGTGTCGTCGGCGTCCTTGCCACGGGCATGCTTGCCGCGCAGGTCGTTCTCGATCTGGTAGTTGCGGCGCTGCAGCCACGCATCGCGCACCAGGGTGTACTCGTCCACGGCGTTGTTGCGCATGTCGTCGATGGCCAGCAACTGCGACCGCATGTCCACCAGCTGCAGGCCCTGCAGACCGATGCGCACCTTGTCTTCCTCGATGGTGCGGATCGGCGAGAGCGGCATGTCGCCGGCCAGGCCGAACACGTCGCGCACGGTACGCGGGCCGAAGAACGGCAGTTCCACGTAGCGCGAACGGCGCCAGCCCCAGGCACCCAGGGTCTGGCCGAAATCTTCCTTGCGGCTGGGCACCAGCGCCTTGCTGGCCGGGTCGAACAGCCCACCTATGCCCAGCGTGGAGTTCATCAGGAACCGGCCCAGGCTGTCCCAGGCATCGTCCGGACGGCCCTGCAGCAGCTGGTTGGTGATGGTCACCGGGGCGCGCAGGTTGTTGAAGAAGTTGCTGACGCCGGTCCGCGCGAAGCGCGGCACCACGTGGGTGTAGGCGGTGGCCAGCGGCCGTGCGATGGCGCGGTCGACCACGTTGTTGAAGCTGTGCACGCGGCGGTTGAACGGTTCCCACGGGTCGTAGATGGCCCGCTCCGGTTCCACCCCGTCCGCCGTGGGTGCCGGACCGCCGTACAACGCGGCGAAGTCGTCTTCGGCATTGGTCGGCGCAGCGTCACCGCTGGCCGGCGGCGTGCCGGCATCGGTGGGCGCCGCGACCTCGGCAACGGGGGCCGGGACGTCGGTGCTGGCGCTGTCGGTTGCGGCAACCGCGGTGTCGGTCGTGGCTGGAGCAGGGCTGCTGTCCACGGCAACACTGGCCGGTGCACTATCGCGCGCGGGCTTGCTGGCACAGGCGGTCAGCGCCAGCGCCAAGACGAGAAGGGGGAGGGTGCGTATGACGTTCATGTCAGCTCGCCGCAGAAAGGGCATGGAAATCCAGGGTCGGTGCGAGCCGGTAGGCGGCACTGAGTTCGTTGTAGCCGGTGGGGCTGCCGATGATCTCCGCGGTGCCGCCGGCCGCGCGCGCGCGCGCCGCCAGTTCGGCCAGCAGCGCCAGGCCGGCGCTGTCCACCCGCGTCACCGCCGTGAGGTCGAGCTGGCGCACGCCCTCGGGCGATGACAGCGACGGCCACAGGGCGGTCGCCGCCGCGCGGTCGAGCACGCCGCTGAAGACCAGCGCCGTGCCGTTGCGCTGCACGCTGGCCGTGTTACTTGCCACGGGGCGCCTGACCGGCCTGCATGGTGCCGTTGCGCAGTTCGGTGGCCACCTGCTGGATCGACTTCTGGCGCAGCGGCGCATCGAACTGGGTCTTGAAGGTCTGCACGTAGGAGATGCCTTCGATCATCACGTCGAAGATCTTCCACTGGCCGTTGACGTTGCGCATCAGGTAGTCGACCGGGGTCGGCTCGTTGCCGGCGCGCATCAGTTCGGTGGACACGCGCACGCCGCGGTTGCCCGGCAGCGGCGACTGCCCCTTCAGGCGGAAGGTCGGCTTGCCCTGGATTTCCAGCAGCGCCGCGCCGTAGCGCTGCATCAGGTTGTCGGCCATGGCATCGGCGAACAGCTTGACGTCGGCGTCGGAGGCGCCACGGCCGTGCACGCCCAGCACCAGGCGGGCGGCGTAGTCACGGTCGAAGGTCTTGTTGAGCTCGCTGTTGATGAAGCTGCGCAGCACCGTCGGGTTGGCGCGGAACTCGCTGCGACGCTGCTGCAGCGTGGACAGGATGCGCGTGCTGGCGTCGAGCACGGCCTGGCCGGCCTCGTTCTGCCCGGCGGCGGCGGGCGCCGGGGCGGCCTGGGCGAAGCTGAGCGACGGGGTGCTGGCGAGCAGGACCGAGGTGAGCAGGGCGGGGATCAGTTTAAAGGTCATTTCTGCGGTTCCGTTGCAGGCGCTTCAGCGCCGTGGGCGTCCTGGGACTCAGTGCCACCGGCGTTGGCCGGGCCACTGAACATGTATTTGCCAACCAACTGCAGCAGGTCTACCGCCGGCTGGGTGAAGGCGATCTCATCGCCGGACTTGAGCACGTCCGGATCACCGCCCGGCTGCAGTCCGATATAGCTCTCGCCGAGCAAACCGCTGGTGAATATGCCCGCCGAGGTGTCGGCCGGCAGATCCTTGAACTTCGGGTCCAGCTTCAGGGTGACGATGGAGTCGAACTTGAGCGGGTCCAGCTCGATGGCGCCGACCTGGCCGACGGTCACGCCGCCAATCTTGACCGGGGCCTGCTTGCGCAGCTGCCCGATCTGGGTGAAGCGCGCCTTCAGTTCGTAGCCGTCGCTGCCGAAGCCCCAGCGTTGGTTGGTGGAGGCGACGGCCAGCACCAACAGCGAGGCCAGCGCCAGCAGCAGGAATGCGCCGACGGAAAATTCGAGTCTGGGACCGCGGATGGCCATGGTTGTCTCACTGTTCGTTTGTCAGGTGCCCAGGCGTGCCCGGGCGGGTTTCATGGATCGGTGTTCAGCGGAACATCATTGCCGACAGCACGAAGTTGAACATCAGTACCAGCAGCGAGGCGTTGACCACCGCGCGGGTAGTCGCCACCGAGGTGCCTTCGATGGTGGGTTCGGCGTGGAAACCCACGTAGGACGCCACCAGCGCGGCAGTACCGCCGAAGATCGCCGACTTCAGCATTGCCACGCCGAAGTCGTCCCAGAAGTCCACGCTGTTGCTCAGCGCCGACCAGAACACCCCGTTGTCCAGGCCCAGCACGTGGACCGCTTCGAAGTAGCTGGCGCTGATGGCCAGCGAGCAGAAGATGCCGGTGAGCAGGGGCACGGTGAGGACCGCCGCCCAGAAGCGCGGGGCCACCACCTTGGCGATCGGGTCGATGGCCATCAGCTCCAGCGCCTTGATCTGGTCGGTGGCGCGCATCAGGCCCAGTTCGGCGGCGATCGAGCTGCCGGCGCGGCCGATGAACAGCAGCGCGGTCAGCACCGGCGCCAGCTCGCGGTACAGCGACAGCCCCAGCAGCGTGGACAGGGCATCGGCGGCGCCGAAGGTGGTCAGCGTGCGGTAGCCCTGCAGGGTCAGCACCAGGCCGACGAAGGCACCGCCCACGGCGATGATCGGCAGCGAGCGGGCGCCTACCTTGTAGATCTCGCGGGTGAGCTCGGCCAGGAAGTCGGCAGTGGGCAGCGAGCCGCGCAGCACCGTCAGCGAGAACAGGCCGGCGCGGCCCAGCGAGCGGGTGGCGTCAACAAACGGCATCAGGCAACCCTCGCGCGCGGCGCGGCATCGAACGGAATCGGGCCATCCGGCTGGCCGTGCAGGAACTGGCGCAGCAGCGGGTCCTGGCTGGCATCCAGGTCGGCCGGGCTGCCTTGGAACACCACGCCGCCATTGGCGATCGCGATCACCTGGTCGCAGATCGGCAGGGTCTCGTGCACATGGTGGCTGACGATGATGCTGGTCAGGCCCAGGCTGTGGTTGAGGCGCTGGATCAGGCTCATGATCACCCCCGAGGCGATCGGGTCCAGCCCGGTCAGCGGCTCGTCGTAGATCATCAGCGGCGGGTCCAGGGCCAGCGCGCGGGCCAGCGCCACGCGCCGGGCCATGCCGCCGGACAGCTCGCGCGGCCAGGCATCGGCGGCGGCCAGCAGGCCCACCGCATGCAGCTTCATGTCCACCAGGCGGCGCAGCACCGGGGCCGGCAGGCGGGTGTGGGTGCGCAGCGGCAGGGCGACGTTCTCGGCCACGGTCAGGTCGGTGAGCAGGCCATTGCCCTGCAGCAGCACGCCCACGCTGCGGCGCATCTCGCGCAGCGCACTGCTGCGCTCGGGGATCGGCTGGCCGAACAGGGTGATCGTGCCGGCCACCGGGCGCAGTTCGCCGGTCAGCGCCGCCAGCAGGGTGGACTTGCCGCTGCCCGACGGGCCCAGCACGGCGGTGATGCTGCCGCGCGGCACCTGCAGCGAAACGTCGCGCAGGATGCTGCGACCGCCGCGATCGATACGCACGTTGGATAACTGCACCAGCGGGACTTCGGAAGCCGTCATGGACGCCATTAACAAAATTCCAACGTTGTAAGATCGTGGTGAACGGCTGAACATAACCGAACTGGACCGTGCAGTATTGTGGCACGACCCTGCCGCCCGGCCTGCGACGCCGCTCGCAACACACCGTGCCGGTACGCGGCATGCCGGGTTTTTCATGCGGATCCGAGCCCGGCCACCCTCGTGATCGCGCGGCCGCTGCGGCACACTGGCGCGATGACTGATGCTGCGTCCGATTTCCGCCTGTACCACTCCAACTCACTCGACGTGCTGGCTGCGCTGCTGGCCACGGCCGTGCGTGAGCCGGTACCGGGCCAGTCCGTGCTGGTGCCGGAGGTGGTGCTGATCCCGCAGGTCGCGATGCGGCGCTGGCTGCAGTCCACCCTGGCGGTCGAGTATGGCATTGCCGCCAACCTGGAATTCCTCACCCCGGGCGAGTTCGTCGCCCGCGCGCTCAACGCCAACGTGCCGGGCGAGCACGACGACCTCACCGCGGCGGCGCTGCGCTGGAAACTGTATGCCGCCCTGACCGACCCGGCGGTGCTGGCGCAGGCCCCGATGCAGGCGCTGCAGGCCTACCTGTCGGCGGCCGATCCACTTAAGCCGTGGGCGTTGGCTGGCGAGCTGGCGGCGGTGTACGAGAAGTACCAGGCCTGGCGTCGCGACTGGCTGTTGCGCTGGGAGGCCGGGGCCGACGCGCAGGACCCGCAGGCGATCCTGTGGCGGCACATCGCCAGCGGCCACCAGTACCGCGCGCGCCGCATCGATGCCTATCTGTCGCGCTTCGAAGGCCCGGGGCGCCCGCTGCCGCAGGGCCTGCCGGCGCGGGTGTTCGCCTTCGCCACGCTCAACATCTCCCCCGACGTGCTGCGGGTGATGGCCACCCAGGCCCGGGTCGGCACGATGCACTTCTACCTGCCCACGCCCACCCAGGCCTACTGGGGCGACCTGCAGACGCTGGGCGAGAAGCTGCGCAGCGGCGCGCCGGACCCGTTTGGCGAAGCGGCCGGCGAGAACCGCCTGCTGCAGGCCTGGGGCGCGGCAGGCCGCGACTTCATGGCGGTGCTGGGCAGTTATGAAGTGGTGCACCCGTCCGGCGAGATTGCCGCCTATGACGATCCCGAAGAGGACGCGCGCCCGGACATGGACGCCGGCGGATTGTCCGACAGCCTGCTGCACCGGCTGCAGCGCGACCTGTTCCATCGCCGCGGCCAGCCGGCCGGCGCGCGCCGGGAGGCGCTGCGCCACGATGACCCGAGCCTGCAGGTGCACGCCTGCCACACCCGCCTGCGCGAACTACAGGTGCTGCACGACCAGCTGCGGGCGCTGCTGCAGGACCCGCGCTTCGATCCGCCGCTGCAGGCCCGCGACATCGCGGTGCTGGCCCCGGACATCGATCCCTACGTCCCGTACCTGGAAGCGGTGTTCGGCGGCCGTAGCGGCGGCGAGGACCATATTCCCTACGCGCTGGCCGACACCAGCCCGCTGGCCGGCGAACCGCTGGCCGACGTGTTCGTGCATCTGCTGGGCCTGCCGGTGTCGCGCTTCGGGTTGAACGAAGTGCTGGACCTGCTGGCCAGCGCGCCGCTGGCCGAGGCCGCCGGGCTGGATGCGCCCGCCTTTGATCGCCTGCACGACTGGCTGCAGGTGGCCGGCGCGCGCTGGGGCCTGGATGCCCAGCACCGCCACCAGCACCAGGCGCCGCGCGACGATGCCTTTACCTGGCAGTTCGCGCTGGACCGGCTGCTGCTGGGTCATGCCAGTGGCAGTGACGGCGATATCGCCGGGGTGGCGCCCTGGCCGGAACTGGAAGGCAGCGCGCTCGACGCGCTGGATCGCCTGCTGGGCCTGCTGCGGGTGCTGGCCCGCTACCAGCGCGCGCTGGGCGAGGCGATGCCGCCGTCGCACTGGCGCCAGCGCCTGCTGGCATTGCTGGACGCGCTGTTGCCGGTGCCCCCGCAGGCCGCCAGCAGCCAGCGTGCACTGGAGCGCCTGCGCAAGCTGATCAACGAGTTCGCCCGCGACGCCCACCAGGCCCAGTACCAGGGCGAGGTGGCCCCGGAGGTGGTGCGCGCGCATTTCGCCGGCGTCCTGGCCGAAGCCGACACCCGTGCGCCGCTGCTCACCGGCGGCATCAGCTTCGGCCGCATGGTGCCGATGCGCCTGCTGCCGTTCCGGGTGATCTGCGTGCTGGGCCTCAACGACGGCGATTTCCCGCGTCGCGATCCGGCCGCCGGGCTCAACCAGCTCACGGCCGAACTGGGCACCGACAAGCGCCGGTACGGCGACCGGTCGCTGCGCGAGGACGACCGCTTCCTGTTCCTGCAGCTGTTCGCTTCGGCGCAGGACGTGTTCTACCTGAGCTACCTGGGCGCCGACCCACGCGACGGCAGCGTGCGCGAGCCCTCGGTGCTGGTCAGCGAATTGATCGATGCGGCGGCCGAGTACCACCAGGTGCCGGCCACCGCTGCCCGCCAGCTCACCGTGCGCCATTCGCTGCAGCCGTTCGCCCCGGCCGCGTTCGGCGGCGGCGATGAGCCGCGGCGCTTCAGCTATCGCCAGCAGTGGCATCCGGCCGCCGGATCGCTGGGCGGGCGGCGGCGCCCGCTGGCGGCCTGGTTCGACCAGCCCTTGCCGCCGGCCGACACGCTGCCAGGCGAGAGCGAACTCAGCCTGGATGCGCTGCGCCGCTTCCTGACCGATCCGGCCAGCCAGTTCCTGTCGCAACGGCTGGGGCTGCGCCTGCCCGAAGACCTCGCCGACGCCGACGACGTGGAGCCGCTGGTGATGGCCGCGCGCGGCACCGACACCCTGCGGCTGCAGCAGGCGGTGATCGACGCCACCCTGGGCCAGGACGAGGCGCCGCTGTATCCGCGGCTGCGCGCGCGTGCGCTGCTGCCGTCCGGTGCGTTGGGCGAGCGCCAGTTCGAGGCCCTGCAGGAACAGACCCGTCCCTACGCGCAGGCATTGGCGCAGTGGCAGGCCGGCAGCGTGGCCGACAGTCGCCGCCACGAGGTGGACATCGATGGCGTGCGCCTGCACGGGCGCATCAACGACGTGCATGCGCAGGGGATCGTGCGGCTGCGCCCGGGACCGCTCAATGGCCGCGCGGCGATCCGCCACGGCCTGGACTGGCTGTTGGCCAACGCCGCCGGCGACGCGCTGCCCCTGGTGCAGTTCCACGACAGCGGCGAAGACGGCCTGGGCCCGCATGTCCTGCCCCCGCTGCCGCCCGAACAGGCGCAGCAGGTGCTGCGGCGGCTGCTGCAGCTGCGCAACGAGGGGCTGCGCGCGCCGCTGTTGTATGCGCCGTCCACCGCCTGGGCGCTGTATACCGCGCTGCCGGCCAAGCGCGAGGCCGAGGGCCGCGCGCGCTGGTATGGCAGTGACCGCAGCTGGGCCGAATCCAGCGGTGCCGGCTACCAGCTGGCGCTGCGCGGCCACGATCCCTTCGCCAGCCCCGACAGCTACGGGCAGCTGCTCCACAACAGCTTCGTGGTGTTCACCGCGGTGCGCGAAGGCCGGATATTTGCCGGCTTCGATGAACAAGGTGCTGCGCGATGACCACCCCCGACCTGCTGGATGACCCCTACCTGGCGCTGCCGCTGGACGGCGTGCGCCTGATCGAGGCAAGTGCCGGCACCGGCAAGACCTTCACCCTGGCGACCCTGTTTACCCGGCTGGTGGTGGAAAAAGGCTGGCGCATCGGCCAGATCCTGGCGGTGACCTTCACCGATGCGGCCACCCAGGAACTGCGCAAGCGCATCCGCGAACGCCTGGCCCTGGCCGCGCAGCTGGTGGAACGCGCGCCCAGCGACGAGGACAGCCCCGAGGTGGTGCTGACCCGGTGGATCCTGCAGCGCCAGCTGGCGCTGGGCGAGGAAACCCCGGCCGCGCTGGCACGCCGGCTGCAGACCGCCGCCGATGAAATCGACCTGGCCTCCATCTTCACCATCCATGGCTTCTGCACGCGGGTGCTGCGTGAGCACGCGCTGGAAAGCGGCCATACCTTCGACCCGCCGACGCTGTTGCCCAGTGAACGCGCCCTGCACGACGAACTGGCCGCCGACCTGTGGCGGGTCCACGCCAACGATGCGGCCACTGTCGACGCACTGACCCGGTTGTGGTCCAGCCCCGAGGCGCTGGCTGGCGACCTGGCAACGCTGATCAAGCCGTTGCCGTTGCTGCCGCCGGTGCCCGCCGGGTTGCACGACGATCCGCGCCCGGCGCATGCACTGGCCGCACGCCAGTTCGCCGACGCCTACCGCCAGCACGGCGATGCCTTCATGGGCGAGGTCTGTGCCGCGGTCGAGGCCAAGGTGCTCAATGGCAACAGCTACAAGCTGGCCTGGCTGGAGCCGCTGAGCGTGCAGCTGCACCGCTGGGCCGGGGCGGACGCTCCGGACGCGCCGCTGGACGCCGATCCGGAGCGGCTGCGCAGGCTGACCCCCGAAGAGCTCAGCGCGCGCACCAACAAGGCGCACGCCGGCAGGACGCCGCATTCACCGCTGCAGCACGCACTGGCGCTGTACCTGGCCGCCACCGATGCGTTGGCGCAGTGGCAGCGTGGCCAGGCCATCGCGTTCCTGCATGCGCTGCGCGACCAGGCCCGCGCACGCCTGGCCGAGCTCAAGCGGATCGGCCGCGTGCAGACCTATGACGACCTGATCGACGGCGTCGCCGACGCGCTGGAGGGGCCGCATCGCGCCGTGCTGGTGCAACAGCTGCGCGCGCAGTACGCGATCGCGCTGGTGGACGAGTTCCAGGACACCGATGACCGCCAGTGGAGCATCTTCCAGCGCGTGTTCGGCGATTCGGAGGAAACCCGCGCGGCGGGCCTGACCCCGGCGCTGTTCCTGATCGGCGACCCCAAGCAGGCGATCTACGGTTTCCGCGGCGGCGACATCCACACCTACCTCAATGCCAAGCACCAGGCCGATCCCGCGCCGCCGCTGGACCGCAACTTCCGCTCGCGGCCGGCCGTGCTGCACGCCATCCAGGCGTTGTATGCCAACGCCGGCGACACGGCTTTCCTGGAGACGGATATCCGCTTCGAGCCGGTGCACCCGGGCAGCACCCGCCTGGACACCGATTTCCTGCGCGATGGCGTACCCGCGCCCGGCCTGACCCTGCGCCTGCTGGACAATCCCGAGGGCGGCGCGCTCAAGGCCGATGCTTCGCGGCAACAGGCCAGCGATGCCTGCGTGGCGGCCATCCACCAGTTGCTCAGCGAGGCCCGCCAAGGCCGCGCGCTGCTGCGCGGGCAACCGCTGCAGCCCGGTGACATCGCCGTGCTGGTGCGCTCGCACAAGGAAGCCACGCGCATCCAACAGGCGTTGAGCGCGGTAGGCATTCCGGCCGTCGCCGCCGGCAAGCAGAGCCTGTATGCCACGCCCGAGGCGCAGGACCTGCGCGTGCTGTTGCTGGCCCTGCTGCAGCCAGCCGACGAAGGCCGCCTGCGCGCGGCGTTGTCCACCGTGCTGCTGGGCGAAGATGCTGCTGCCATCGACGCGCTGGAGCGCGAGGGCGACGCACAGCGCAGTTTCCAGGTCCGCCTGCTGCTGTGGCGCGAACGCTGGCAGCGCGGTGGTCCGTTCGCGGTGATCGCCGACCTGTGCGCCGAGCACGCCGAGCGCCTGCTGGGTCTGATCGACGGAGAACGCCGCCTCACCAACTACCTGCAGCTGGGGGAACTGCTGCAGCACGCCGCGGCGCAGACGCTGGGCATGCATGGCCTGCTGGACTGGCTGCAGGTGCAGATGGCCCACGCCGACCAGAACGACGAGGCGCAGCTGCTGCGGCTGGAGTCGGACGCCCGCCGCGTGCAGATCATCACCCTGCACAAGAGCAAGGGCCTGGAGTATCCACTGGTGTTCCTGCCGTTCGTGGGCATCGGCGGCAGTGCACCCAACACCGACACCCAGTGCACCGTGCATGCCAACGGCCGTCGCGAGCTGCACTGGAAACTGGACAAGGACGAGGCCTGGAGCGCGGCCAGCGCGCGCAGCGCGCAGGAGCAGGAAGCCGAAGACGCGCGCCTGTTGTACGTGGGCCTGACCCGCGCCGAGCACGCGCTGTGGATCGCCGCGGGCGACCTGGCCGGCACCGCGAAAACCCGGCTGGCGCCGATGCTGTCCGACCTGGATGCGCTGCGCGCGCATCCGGACATCGCCGTGATCCAGGCCCCGTTGGAACCACGTCCGGCGCAGCTGGCCACCGAGCGCGACGGCGACCTGCCGCCGGTGCGCGCGCTGACCCGGCGCATCCCGCACGACTGGTGGGTGTACAGCTTCACCCAGCTGGCGCATGCCGACGCCGGCCACGACACCGATGCCGCCGCCACCGAGGTTCCGGCGCCCGCCGCCGACGAACCCAGCGGCGAGGATCTCACCCTGGACACCGCGCAGGCCGTGCCGCTTCGCGACGACGAGGTCGACCCCCGCTTCATGGGCAGCCGCTTTGGCAACGTGCTGCACGACGCGCTGGAGAACACTGACTTCGCGCGCTGGGCGCACTGGCAGGCCGGGCAACCGGCACCGGATGACGAAGCGGACGTGCTGCGCACCTCGCTGGGCGAGGAAGGCTATGCCGACGAAGACCTCGATGATGGCGTAGCGGTGCTGACCGCCCTGGTCGGCCAGACCCTGACCGTGGCGCTGCCCGAAGGGGGCGCGCTGCACGACCTGCCGGCCACCGACCGGCGGGCGGAAATCGAGTTCCACTTCGCCATGCAACCCACCGCCGTGCCGCTGCTGCTCGACCTGCTGCACGCGCATGGGCTGGTCCGCGAACGGCGCGGCTTCGGCACGCGGCGCAAGCTGGAGGGCTTGATGACCGGCAAGATCGATCTCACCTACGTGCGCGGCGATCGCTGGTACGTGCTCGACTACAAATCCAACCGGCTGCCCGGCTACGACCCGGTGCGGCTGCAGGGCGCCATGCAGCACAGCGAATACGACCTGCAGGCGTTGATCTACACGGTGGCACTGCACCGCTGGCTGCGCTTCCGCCTCGGCGCACGATACGAGTACGCACGCGACATGGGTGGCATCCGCTACCTGTTCTGCCGTGGCCTGGATGCCGCCCGCACCGACAGCCCCGGCGTGTATGCGCACCGCTTCGACCCGGTCCTGGTGGATGCACTGGACGCCCTGTTCGCCGGCGGCGAGCACGCCCAGGCGCGCATGGCGGCCCGCGCGCGGGGCGAAGCATGAGCCTGCTCGCGGCACTGAAGAACGGCGGCGCGCTGCGCACCCTCGACCACGCCCTGGCGCAGAGCCTGCGCCGGTTGCGCCCGGACACGCCCGATACGGTGCTGGCCGCCGCCGCGCTGGCCTCGCTGGCGGTGTCGCAGGGGCATGCCGGGCTGGACCCCCGCCAGCCGCAGCGGTTGGTCGAGGCGGACACCGCCTGGCCCGATGCGGACACCTGGCTGGACCAGCTGCGCGAGTCGCCGTGGGTGGACGTGCCCGACGCCGACAGCGTCCCGGCAACCGAGGTCCCGCTGGTGCTGGAAAACGGCCTGCTCTACCTGCGCCGCTACCGCGAGTATGAGCGCCGCCTGGCCGACGGCCTGCAGCGCATCGCCACGCATCCGCCCGGGCAGGTTGATCCTGCCGTGCTGGCATCGCTGTTCGCGCAGCTGTTCCCACAGGCGCGCGAGGGCATCGACCACCAGGCCCGCGCGGCAGGCGTGGCCTTGCGGCATCCACTGGTGCTGGTCACCGGCGGGCCGGGCACCGGCAAGACCACCACCATCGCGCGGCTGCTGGTGCTGCTGGCGGCCCAGGCCGTGCAGGCCGACCAGACGGTGCCGCGGGTCGCACTGGCCGCGCCCACCGGTCGCGCCGCCGAACGCATGGCCGAAAGCCTGCGCCTGGCGGTGCAGCGGCTGCGCCTGCTCGGCATCGCGCCGGCGCTGTGCGACGCCATGCCCAGCACCGGCACCACTCTGCACCGGCTGCTCGGGGTGATCCCCGATTCGCCGCGCTTCCGCCACCACGGCGACAACCCGTTGCCGTTCGACGTGGTGGTGGTGGACGAAGCCTCGATGATCGACCTGCCGTTGATGACCAAGCTGGTGGAAGCGATCGCCTCCGGTACCCGGCTGGTCTTGCTGGGCGACCCGGACCAGTTGCCGTCGGTGGAAGCGGGCGATGTGCTCAGTGCGATCCTGCGCGCCAGCGGTGACGGCCTGGGTACCCAGGCCGACGATCACGCAGCGCTGCATACGCTGCTGGCCCCGGCCGCGTTGCAGCCGCTGGCGCCGGCCACGCACTTCGCCGGTCGCCGCGTGCAGCTGCAGCGCGGCTATCGGCAGACCGATGCACTGGATCTGGCACCGCTGGCGCATGCCGTGCGCGAGGGCGACCCTGCTAGTGCGCTGGCCATGCTGCGGGGCGGTCACCTGGCCGGCGTGCACTTCCACGAAGACCAGGTCGATCCGCTGCAGCAGCACCGCGACCACCTGCTGTCGCACTGGCGCGGGCTCGGCGATGCCGTCGACCCGGGCCAGGCGTTGGCCAACGCCGGTCGCATCCGCCTGCTCACCGCCGTGCGCGAAGGACCGCAAGGCGCGCGCGGGCTCAATGCGCGCATCGAAGCGCTGCTGGCCGGCGTGCCGCGCGCGGGCATGGCGCCGGGTTACTTCCACGGGCGCCTGCTGCTGGTGACAGAGAACAGCTACCGCCATCGTCTGTTCAACGGCGACATCGGCATCTGCCTGGCCGACCGCCACGGTGCAATCACCGCCTGGTTCCCCGGCGACACGCCCGATCAACCGCGCGGCTTCCATCCGGGCGCGCTGCCCGCGCACGAAAGCGCGTTCGCGATGACCGTGCACAAGGCGCAGGGCTCTGAATTCGATGAGGTCTGGTTGCAGCTGCCGTGGCGCGACAACCGGGTGTTGTCGCGCGAGCTGCTCTATACCGGCATGACCCGCGCACGCCAGTCACTGCATGTGCTGGGCAGCGCGCCGGTGCTGGAGGCCGCCTTGAAGCGGCATGCCAGCCGCGTGTCCGGGCTGGCGGTGCGGCTGACCGGCAACGCGGCTGCATCGCGTGATGCAGCCGCAGCCGAACCTGCGGTGCAGGCGCCGACGCCGGCCCAGGGCCAGCTGTTCTAGCGCCGCGCCGGAGTTACTCGGGAATCACCACGGTCCCGTCGGGGAACACGATGGCGCCATCGCCGCTGGCGTCGAAGAAGCCCACCTGGTGGGCATTGGCCAGCACCTGCACCAGGCCATGCGCGTTCTCGGCGACCGAACCGGCGAACGAGGCATAGATCACGTGCTGGCCGACGCTGTAGTCGGTCACTTAGGGACGGTCATCTTCGTCATCGGCCAGCGGGCCGTTCATCGGCGGGAAGTGCTCGACGATGGCGGCAAACCATGCCTGCAGCGCCGGCACCGAGACGGCCGGGTCATCGTACTCGTGCTTCTCGTTCCACTCGGTCTGCGCGTCGTACCACTCCAGGAAGGCCGCCGCATCGCGCGGGGCCACAGCCGGATCGAACACCATCATGTCGTAACTCATCCAGGATCACCTTGTTCCATGCAGAAATGCAGGCGTCAGGATGGCGTTGATCGGCGCGGGCTGGCGGGCCCGCACCCGGCCGGTTCAGCGCGGCGCGGGCAGGCCGGGCGAGAGAGCAGCAGGGCTGTCCACCACCGGTGCGTCCGGGAACAGCGCAAAACGCAGCCCCATCACGCCCATCAGCGCTTCATCGCGGGCCTTGCCGGCGTCCACGGTCTGCACCCGCCGCAGCGAGGCCTCCAGCTTGGCCTGCAACCCGGCCGGGGCCGGCAGCGGCCGGCGCTGGGCCACCTGCGCGCGGTAGTGCGCGGCCACCTCGTCCAGGATCGCCTCGATCGCCTCCACGCTGGTCGGCGGCAGCCCATGCCGGGCGCGCCGCAACTGCAGGATATTCAGCCCGATGCGCGCTTCGGTGAGCATGTCCACCGAGGCGATGTCGCTGCCTTCGGGGGTGGCCGCCAGCCGCGGCGCCAGTAGGCCCAGCAGGTCCAGCATGCGCGCGGCGAACTGCTGGCGGTCCTGCTGGCCACGGCCCTGCGCGGCGTCGGCCAGCGTGGTCCAGCCCTGGCGGACCAGCCGGCGCGCAGTCCATTCGGCGCCCACCGAGCGGAACAGCCGGGTCATCACCACCGCAAAGCCAATCCCGATGAACATCGCCACCGAGGAATTGATGAAGCTCTGGATGTTGGCGTTGTAGGTGTTCTGCACGTTGAGCAGTGCCACCAGGTTGACCATCAGCGGCAGCCCGATCAACGCGTTCTTCGGCGTGTGCAGCAGCAGCCCCACCGGCAGGAACACCACCGCCAGCACCAGCGCCAGGCTGCCAAAATCGTGCACGGCGGGGAACACGCCGAACAGGTACACGCCGGCCACCAGGCTGGCCACGATGGCCCACAGCAGGAAGGACAGCATGCTCGGCGCAGGATCGTCCTGCGCGGCGAAGAACGCGGCCGCCACCGCGGCCATCATCGCGCCGTTGCCACCGCCTTCCCAACCGAGCGTGATCCACAGTGCGCAGTAGGTGATCAGGGCCACCCCGGCGCTGGCGGCCGAGAACAGCGTCATGCCGTAATCCACGTGGCGGGCACCGGCGCTGCGCGTGGTGCGGATCCGGTAGTGGGCGGTATCGCGCGGGGCATCGCCGTCCTCGATCGCCGCCTGCAGGGTGGTGCAGTCCTGCCACAGGTCCACCAGCTCTTCCAAGCGCAGCAGCAGGGTGACCAGCAGCAGGTGGTCCAGCTCGCCATCCACGGCCGGCTTCAGCGCCAGGATGCGCGCGCGCAGTGCGGCATATTCACTGGCCGTGGAACGGCCGGGCGTGTCCAGCCATGTGGCGATGTCGGCCACCAGCGGCTCCAGCCCGGGCGGCAGCGCGCGCCCGCCGGCGCGCAGCGCGCCGAGCCGGTCGGCAATGGAGGACAGCACAGGCAGCATCAGCAGCATGCGTTTGCGCAGCCGCTGCATCGACACCGCCGCCCCGGCATGGCGCGGGTCGTCGCGGCGCAGGAATTCGATCAGTGCCTCGAACTGCACCAGGTCGGCCGCCAGCCGGTTGCGCGGGGTGTGCGCCTGGCCACGCAGCAGGATCTGCCGGCACCACTGCGCCGCATCGCCCATCCAGTTGCCGATCCGCGCGCGCAGCATCGGCTGCACCGAGGTCGGGAAGAACAGCGAGGCGAACAGTACCGCCACCACCGTGCCCAGGATGATCTCCTCACTGCGTGCCACTACGGTGTCGAAGATGGTGTCCGGCGAGGTCACCGCCGGGAAGCCGATGAACGCGGTGGTGTACCCGGCCAGCAGGAACGCGTAGCCGCGGGGGCCGCGGTTGAGCAGGGCGATGAACAGGCAGGCCGACAGCCACAGAGACATCGCCGCGCTGAGCAGGAACGGGGTTTCCACCAGGTGGGGCAGCATCCACAGGGTCGCCGCCCCGGCGATGATCGTGCCCAGGATGCGGTACACACCCTTGGCGCGGGTGGGGCCGAGCATCGGCTGGGTCACGATGTACACGGTGGCCATCGCCCAGTACGGGCGCGACAGGTTGCCGGCCAGGCCGATGTACAGCGCGGCCAGCGCGGCCAGGAAGGTCTTGACCGAAAATAGCCACGCCTGGCGGTCCAGCAGCAACATGGGGTTACCTCGTGGCCGTGCGCGGGGCCACGGCGTCGGCATTCCAGCCGCCGCCGAGCGCCAGGAACAGCTGGATCTGGTCGCGCGATACCTGCGCCTGCGCGTCGGCCAGGGTGGCATCGGCCGACACCAGCGTGCGGTCGGCATCCAGGCTGGACAGGTACGGGGTGCGCCCGCCCTGGTACAGCCGGCGGTTCTGGCTGGCCGCCAGCGCGGCCTGCTGCTGGGCCAGCTGCAGCGACTGCAACCGCTGCAGGTCCTGCGCATAGCGGCTCAGCGCGGTCTGGGTTTCGCGCAGCGCCTGCAGCACGCTGTGGTCGAACTCGGCCAGCGCCGCGTCGGCCCCGGCCTCGGTGGCGTGGATGCGTGCATGCGTGCCCGAGGACGGCAGCGTCCAGGAGATCAGCGGGCCGATCGACCACTGCTGGGTCAGCGGCTGGCCGAAATCCTCGAGCAGGCCGGCCGCGCCGACCGACGCCCCCAGGCGGATGTCCGGGTACAGCTCGGCGGTGGCCACGCCGATGCGCGCGGTGGCGGCGGCCAGCCGGCGTTCGGCCTGGCGCACGTCCGGGCGGCGCGCCAGCAGCGCACGGCCATCGCCCACCGGCAGCGGCTGGGCCAGGGTCGGGGCCTGGCTGCAGTCGGCCACGCCGTCGGGCAGTTGCCCCGGCGTGCGACCGAGCAGGGCGGCCAGCTGGTATTCGGCGGCCTGGCGGTGCGCGTGCAGCGGCGGCAGCGCGGCCTGCAGCATCGCCACCTGGGCGTTGGCGCGGGCCAGCTCCGGCGGGGTGCCACGGCCGGCGTTGATCAGCCGCTGGGTCACCTCGCGGCTGCGCTGCTGCAGCTGCAGCGAGTGCTCGGCCACGTGCAGCTCGTGGTTGGCGTGGCAGATCTCCACGTAGCTGCCGGCCACCTGGGCCACCAGCGACACGCGGGCCAGGTCGAGCGCGGCGGCCACGCTTTGTTCGTCGGCGTGCGCGGCCTCGGAGGCGCGCTTGAGCTTGCCGAACAGGTCGAACTGGTAGGACACCGCGAACGTGCCGTCGGCCAGGTTGATCGGCGGCAGTTCGTGTTCGAGCAGGAACGACTCGGCCGACAGCTGCGCGCGGCTCACCCCGGCGTCGGCCTCGTACTCGAAGCCACCGGCGTCCAGCGCCTGTTCGTACACCGCGGCGGCGCGGCGTAGGTTGGCATCGGCCACCTTCAGTTCCACGTTGTCGCGCAGCGCCTGTTGCACCAGTGCGTTGAGGGTGTCGTCCTGGTAAAGCTCCCACCAGCGCGCGCGCAGCTCCGCGCCGGCGGCCACCTGTGGGTTGCCGGTGTCGATGAAGGCGGCATTCGCTTCCGGCCGCTGGAATGCCGCGCCTGCGGGCACGACGTAGTCCGGGCCCACGGTCGTGCACGCCGCCAGCGTGGTCAGCGCCAGCCCCAGTGCGATGCGGTGCAGGGCAGGGCGACTCACAACGCCGCCTGTGCCGGTCGTGTCGGCGCCGGCTGGGCCGCATCGGGCTGGATGGTGACGGTGGCGGTGCGCCCGGCAATCAAGGACACGCCGGCCGGGATGTGGTCGATATGGATGCGCACCGGGATGCGCTGGGCCAGCCGCACCCAGTCGAAGGCCGGGGTCACGTTGGGCAGCAGGCTGCTGCCCTCGCTGCGGTAGCGGTCCTCGATGCCGGCGGCAATGCTCTGCACGTGGCCCTGCAGCGGCTGCGCCTCGCCCATCAGGCGGATGTCCACCTTCTGCCCGGCATGCACGCCGCGCAGGCGGGTTTCCTCGAAGTAGCCATCGACCCGGAACGAGCCGGTATCGAGCACCGCGATCACCGGGCGCCCGGCGGTGACGTAGTCGCCGACGCGCACGGTGCGGTCGTTGACGTGGCCATCGCTGGGGCTGCGCACCTCGGTGCGGGCCAGGTTGAGCCGGGCCAGGTCCATGGCGGCCTGCGCGGTGGCCATCGAGGCCTGCGCGGCCTGCAGCTTGGCCCGGCGCACTTCGGCGTCCTCGGCGGCCACCAGGTCGGACAGGCTGCGGTCGCGGGCGATCTCGCGGCGCAGCTGCTCCAGCGTGGCGCGGCGTTCGCCGAGTGCGGCCTGGGCCTGTTCCAGCGCGATCTGGTAACGGGCGCGGTCCACCACGAACAGCACCTGCCCGCGCGTGACCGGCTGGTTGTCGGCCACCTTCACCGCCTCCACCAGGCCGGACACGTCCGGCGCCACCTGCACCACGTCGGCGCTGACGTGCGCATCGCGCGTCCACGGCTCGTCCATGTAGTACGCCCACAGGTGGCGCAGCACCAGCACGGCGGCGAGCACCGCCACGACGGTCAACACGACCGGGAATGTCTGCTTGAGGATCTTGTTCACGATTGCATCCAACGCATCAGGGAAAACAACCCGCCGAGCACGATCACGTACACGGCCAGGTTGAACAGGGCGGGGTGCCAGATGTGGCGGTAGGCGCCGGTGCGCTGCAGGACAAGGCGCAGCCCGCTCTTGAGCAGGTAGGCCAGCAGCATCAGCCCGAGCAGGGTCGGGACGAACACACCATAGAGACTGAATTCACCGTACATCGAGGCAAAGGGTTCACTGGGGGAGCGGAAAGGGGGACGCCCGGCGTCGCGGCACGACACCGGGCGGTACAGCGGGGCAACGCTTACGTCACGCGGTCGGCCGCATCGGCCAGCAGCTGCCAGAGCTTCAGCACGGTGCGCAGTTCGTCCACGGACAGTTCGCCGAACACGTCCTGGCGCAGTCCGATCAGCTGGGTCTCCAGCTGGCTCACCAGAGCCTCGCCCTTGTCGGTGAGCCACAGCAGGTTGGCGCGGCGGTCGCTGGCATCGCACTCGCGGCGGACCAGGTCGCTGGCCGAAAGCTTGTCCAGCAGGCGCACCAGGGACGGGCCTTCCATGCCCAGCTGGTGGGCCAGCGCCACCTGGCGGATCCCGCCGCCGGCGCGCCCGATCATTAGCAGCGGCATGGTGCAGGCGGCCGAGATGCCATAGCTGCCCAGGGCCTGGTCGGCCAGGCGCTGCCACTGCCGCCCTGCGTAGAGCAGGCCGGAACTGAGCTGCATCTGCAGCTGGGTATGTTCGTCGAGGGATCGGTTCATCAGAATAGATAGGATACTACTAATTTCCATCCTATCAATACCCGTGACACAACCGTCGCCCAACGGGGGCCTGCGCGGGCCGGGCGGCCGCGGCCGGGCGCAGGACGCCCGAGGGGTCTGTCGGGTACGATGCTCGCCCCCCTTCGGGTGCTGTATGTAATGAGCAAGCAAGACAACGACGCCGCCCCCGTCACCCAGGCCGAGGCCGAATCGGCGGTGCGCACCCTGCTGCGCTGGGCCGGTGAAGATCCGACCCGTGAAGGCCTGCTGGATACCCCGCGCCGCGTCGCCGAAGCCTATGGCGACTGGTTCAGCGGCTACCGCGACGACCCGCGCGCCTACATGGAGCGCACCTTCGAGGAAGTGGCCGGCTACGACGAACTGATCGTGCTGCGCGACATCGAGTACGAAAGCCACTGCGAACACCACATGGCCCCGATCATTGGCCGCGTGCACGTGGGCTACCTGCCGGCCGGCAAGGTGGTGGGCATCAGCAAGCTGGCCCGCGTGGTCGAAGCCTATGCACGCCGTTTCCAGGTGCAGGAAAAGATGACCGCGCAGATCGCCCAGTGCATCCAGGACGTGCTGCAGCCGGTGGGCGTGGGCGTGGTGGTGGAAGGGGCGCACGAGTGCATGACCACCCGCGGCATCCACAAGCGCGGCGTCAGCATGGTTACCTCCAAGATGCTGGGCAGCTTCCGCGAAGACGCCCGCACCCGTGCCGAGTTCCTGCGCTTCATCGAAGTGGGCGGCAAGCGCTGAACCTGCCGCGCGCCCGGCACCATCGTGCCGGGCCGGTTTCCTTCCTGCTGCGCGGCGTCCGGCCGCGCGGTGTTCTTCCGGATGTCCTGGCTGCATGAAGCACCGCGAACGCATCACCCGTTACCGTACCCTGCGCGAACAGCCCCAGTGGAAGCTGCTGGCCGCGGCCAACGCCCCGGAAATCATCGGCCTGCTGCAAAGCCTGCTGATGGATGGCGAGCGCACCCTGCCGGCCGCCGCCCTGCATGAACGCCTGCAGCGCGCGCTGGACCAGCTCAACGGCGAGGAATTCTCGCGCGAGCTGCCGCGTACCGCCCAGGCCTACATCGCCCACTGGCTGGCCCAGGGCTGGCTGGAGCGACGCCTGCCCGACGGTGCCGACCAGGAGCAGTACGAGCTCTCCACCCAGGCACTGCAGGCCATCCGGTTCGCCGACAGCCTGGAGCAGAGCCGCGTGGCCGCCACCGAAAGCCGGCTGGCGCTGGTGATCGAGCAGCTCTCGCAGCTGGCGGCGCAGACCGAATCCAACCCGGATGCGCGCCTCTCTGCACTGCGCGACGAACGCGACCGCATCGACGCCGAGATCGCGCGGGTGGGCGAGGGCAGAGTGGTGGCGCTGGACGGCAAGCGCGCGCTGGAACGTGCGCGCCAGATCATCGGCCTGGCCGACGACCTCACCGAAGACTTCCGCCGCGTGCGCGATGACTTCGAACGCCTCAACCGCGAATTCCGCGAACGCATCATCGACGACGAAAGCGAGCGCGGCGACGTGCTGTCCCGGTTGTTCGAGGGCGTGGACGTGATCGGCGACAGCGACGCCGGGCGCAGCTTCCAGGCATTCTGGCGGTTGCTCAACGATGCCGAACAGAGCGCCCAGCTGGATGCTGCGCTGGAGGCGGTGCTGGCACGGGGCTTCGCGCGCAAGCTGGACCGCAACGAGCGCGCCTTCCTGCGCGGCTTCACCGGCACCATGCTCGACCGCGGCGGCCAGGTCCACGACGTGCTGCAGCACTTCGCGCGCAGCCTGCGCGGGTTCGTGCAGAGCCGCGGTTACCTGGAACAGCGCCGGCTCAACCAGCTGCTCAAGCAGGCCCAGTCCGAAGCGTTGGCATTGCGCAACGAATTCTCCGCCCAGCGCCCGATCGGCCGCGACCTGCAGCTCACCACCAGCCGCCTGCGCTCGTGGTCGCAGTGGAAGCTGCACGACCCGCGCAGCGCGCAGGTGGACGGCAGCGTGCAGCGCAACGACGCGGCCAGCATCAGCCTGGAAAGCGTCGGCGACCTGGTGGCGTCGTCGGAAATCGACTTCCGCACCCTGCGCCGCGATCTGCACGAACTGCTGGGCGCGCAACCGAAATTGAGCATCGCCCAGGCCCTGTCGCAGCGCGAAGCGCCGCAGGGGCTGGGCAGCGTGATCGGCTACCTGTCGCTGGGCACCCGCCACGGCACCGTGGTGGACGGCGAACAGGAAACCGCCCATTGGCGTGGCGGCGATGGACAGTGGCGACGCGCCCGCATCCCGCTGGTTTGGTTCACCCAGGAGAAACGCCATGAACTGGCATGAAGATTCCCATGACGTCGCCCCCAACGATGGGGCTGCGGACGATCACGACGCCGAACCGGTGGTGGTGACGCCGCTGCCGCGGCGAAGCAACGACGTGTTCTACATGGGCGACACCGGGCGGCTGCCGCTGGATGGGCGCCGCGCGCTGTGCCAGCTGCTGATCGGTCCCAGTATCGATCAGCTGCGCCACGCCAAGCTGTGGCCGGCCCTGATCCGCAGCGAGGCGGCCATCCGCTCGGCGCTGGCCGACCTGTTCCTGGAGCTGGTGCTGGACCGCGACAGCGGCGTGGCGTTCACCCGCCAGGCCGACACCGAAGACATCGACGCGCCGGTGCTGCTGCGCAGCTCGCCGCTGACCTTCATCGACTCGGTGCTGCTGTTGTACCTGCGCCAGCAGCTGGCCGAGGCCGATGCGCGCGGCAACCGCGCGGTGGTGGCCGACACCGAGATGGCCGAGGCCCTGGCCATCTACGAAAAGAACCTGTCCACCGACCGCGCCGGCTTCAATCGTCGCGTTGCCGCGGCGGTGCAGAAGATGAAGGAAAACCACATCCTGACCCGCCTTGCCGGCCAGGACGACCGCCACGAAGTGTCGCCGGCCCTGAAGCTGCTGTTCTCTGCCGAAGACGTCTCCGCGCTGTCCAACGTGTACCGCCAGTTGCGCGACACCCCCGCAGCAAAAGCCTGAACGGACCACCGATAACGCATGGCCATTTCCAAGCACACCCCCGCCCTGTTCAATGACGGGCTGCCCGATCCGCGGCTGCAGCAGTTCCGCATGCGCCGCCTGCAGGTGCACAACTGGGGCACCTTCAACGGCCTGACCGAAGTGCCGATTGCCGAGCGCGGCTTCCTGTTCGTGGGCCGGTCGGGCTCGGGCAAGTCGACCCTGCTCGATGCGATGTCGGCCATGCTGGTGCCGCCGTCGATCGTCGACTTCAACGCCGCCGCACGCGAAGCCGAACGCAGTGGTCGCGACCGCAACCTGGTGTCCTACGTGCGCGGCGCCTGGGCCGACCAGCAGGATCGGGGTACCGGTGAAATCGCCACCCAGTACCTGCGCAAGGGCGCCACCTGGACCGCGCTGGTGCTGGAATACCGCGCCGGCGATGGCCGCGTGGTCAGCCTGGTGCGCCTGTTCTGGATCGCCGGCAACGGCGCGGCCGCCGCCGACGTGCGCAAGCACTACCTGATTGCCGAGCGGCCGTTCGACATCGCCAAGGACCTGGGCGGCTTCGACCTGGACCTGCGCAAGCTCAAGCAGCGCCTGGGCGACGTGCACCACTTCGACAGCTTCGTCGGCTACGCCGAACGCTTTCGGCACCTGCTGGGCATCGACAATGAAATGGCGCTGCGCCTGCTGCACAAGACGCAGTCGGCCAAGAACCTGGGCGACCTCAACGTCTTCCTGCGCGACTTCATGCTGGACACGCCCAAGACGTTCGACGCCTCCGAACGGCTGGTCAGCGACTTCGCCGAACTCGATGGCGCGCACACCTCCGTGGTCACCGCCCGCCGCCAGGTGGAAACACTGCTGCCCGCGCGTGCGCTGCACGCCGAGCTGAAGGCGATGAACCTGCAGCGGGCCGACGAGGAAACCCTGAAGCTCGGCCTGGACAGCTTCCGCGAATCGCGCCTGCAGCAGCTGCTGGAAAAGCGCCTGCACGACATCGACGTGCGCCACCGCGGGCTGCTCGGCGAAGAAACCCAGCGCCGCCAGACCCTGGCCAACCACGAAGAACACCTGGCCGGGTTGGAACTGCAGCGGCGGCAACAGGGCGGCGAGCGCATCGAAGAGCTGGAGCGCGAACAAGGCCGTGCCCAGGCCGAGCGCGATCGCCGCCAGGCCAAGCATGACCAGGCCCAGCAGGCCGCCGGCAAGCTGCAGGAGACGGTGCCCGACGATGCGCACGGCTTCGCCCAGCTGATCGCCCGCGCCCAAGGCGAGCTGGACAATCGCCAGCAGGCCGCGGCTGCGCTGGACGATGCCATCACCGAACGCCTGGCCGGCAAGCAGGACGACACCCGCCGTTTCGGCGATGTCCGTGCCGAGCTGGAGGCGATGGAGCGCAACCCGTCGAGCATTCCCGCGCCGCTGCAGAAGCTGCGCAGCCGTCTGGCCGAAGAAACCGGCGTGCCCGAAGCGGCGTTGCCGTTCGTGGGCGAACTGATACAGGTCCGCCAGGAAGACGGCGCGTGGCAGGGCGCGATCGAACGCGTGCTGTTCGGCTTCGCGCAGTCGCTGCTGGTGGAAGACAAGCACTACAACGAGGTCAACGCGTGGGTGAATCGCACCCACCTTGGCATGCGGTTGACCTATTACCGCGTGCGCCGCAACGACGATGCCATCGCCCGCGAGCCCTCCGCGCGTTCGTTGCTGCACAAGCTGGAGTTCCGCGACAGCGTGTTTGAACCGTGGCTGCGCCGCGAGCTGGGCAAGCGCTACGACTACGAGTGCGTCGATGCCAAGCAGCTGCGCGATGTCGATCGCGGCATTTCCCGCGAAGGCCAGGTCAAGCATCCGGGCGACCGCTTCGAAAAGGACGACCGCAATTCCATCAGCGACCGTCGCCGTTGGCTGCTCGGCTTCAGCAACACCGAAAAGCTGGCGCTGTTCCGCAAGGAAGCGCAGGAACTGGCGCAGCGCATCGCCGCCTGCGACGAAGACGTTGTCCGGCTGCGCAGCCAGCGCGACCGCGACAACGACCGCCGCCTGGCCTGCAACCAGCTGGTCAACTTCGTGTGGGAAGAAGTGGACGTCGCAACGGCAGCCCAGCGCCTGGACGACATTGCCGCCTCGCTGCAGGAGCTGAAGGAAGGCAACGCCGACCTGGCCCGCCTGGCCCAGCAGATCGACCAAGCCCGCGCGGACATCGCGCAGGCCCGCCGTACCTACGAAGACACCCGCGTCGAGCTTGCCCAGCACGCGCGCGAACGCGACAAGCTCGACGCCCAGCGCCAGCGCAGCCGCGCTCTGGTACTGCCGGCGCTCGGCGCCACCCAGGAAGCCGGGCTGCAGCGTCGTCTCGATGCACTGGGTGGGCTGAGCCTGGAAACGCTGGAAGCGCACATGCGCGAGATCAGCAAGGGCATCAACGAAAGCCTGGCTGCCTCGCAGCACGACGTGCACCGCGTCGAGACGCAGCTGGTGGCCTGCTTCCGGCGCTTCGCCCAGGCATGGCCGGAAGAATCCGGTGATTTCACTGCGTCGGTTGCCTCGGCCGAGGATTTTCTGGCCCGCTTGCAGCGCCTGGAGCGCGATGGCCTGCCGCAGCACGAGGAGCGCTTCTTCGACCTGCTGCAGAACCAGAGCAAGAACAACCTGCTGGCCCTGCAGCGGCACAGCGCCGAGGCCCGCAAGTCGATCGGCCAGCGCCTGGACGAAGTCAACGCCTCGCTGGAGCAGGTGCCGTTCAACCGCGGCACCCTGCTCACCATCGAGCTCAGCGACCGACGCCTGCCGGAGGTGCTGGAGTTCCACCAGCAGCTGCGCGAAGTGCTGTCGCACCACCAGACCGAAGAACGCGAGCTGGCCGAGGCGCAGTTCGCCGTGTTGCGCGAGCTGGTCAAGCGGTTGGGCTCGCAGGAAGGCGAAGACCGCCGCTGGCGCGAGAACGTGCTCGACGTGCGCCTGCATGTGGAGTTCATCGGCGTCGAGCTGGATGCGGCGACCCGGCAGCAGGTGGAGATCTACCGCAGTGGCGCCGGCAAGTCCGGTGGCCAGCGTCAGAAGCTGGCCACCACCTGCCTGGCCGCGGCGCTGCGCTACCAGCTGGGCGGTGCGGAAAGCCAGCTGCCCAGCTACGCTGCGGTGGTGCTGGACGAAGCATTCGACAAGGCCGACAACGAGTTCACCGCGCTGGCGATGAACATCTTTGAGAACTTCGGCTTCCAGATGGTGGTGGCCACGCCGCTGAAGTCGGTGATGACGCTGGAGCCGTTCATTGGCGGCGCCTGCTTCGTCGAAATCAGCGGCCGCCACGACTCCGGCGTCCTGCTGATCGAGTACGACGAAGAAGCCAAGCGACTGAAGCTGCCCGAACGCAGCCGCCAGCAGGACGCCGAACCGGTCGCCTGACGCACCCACCGCGGGCAGAGCCGACCGTTGGTCGGCTGCCCTTCGCCCCGTTCGCATCCACCGCAGCGGGGCAGAGCCCCGCTCTACGGGTTACCCGCCGAATGTATCCCACCCCATCCGCGCGTTCAGCACCACCACCAGCCCCACGAACAGCTTGCGGATGAACGGCGTGCCGCCACGCAGCGCCAGCCGCGTGCCCACCACCGAGCCGATGATGTTGGCTGCGGCCATCGGCAGCGCGAACAGCCACAGGATGTTGCCGGTCGGCACGAAGAACGAGATCGCCGCCACGTTGGTCGCCAGGTTCACCACCTTCGACGCCGCCGACGCGCGCAGGAAGTCCAGCCCGAAGAAGCGGACGAACAGGAAGATCAGGAAACTGCCGGTACCCGGGCCGAAGAAGCCGTCGTAGAAACCGATCACCGCGCCGATCGCCAGCGCCGTGCCCAGCTCCTTGCGGCCGATCTCGCGCGGCCGGTGCAGCGCGCCGAAGTCCTTCTTCCACAACGTGTAGCCCAGCATCGCCACCAGCAGCACCAGCACCAGCGGGCGCACCGCGTCCTTGGGCAGCAGGCTCACCGCGGTGGCCCCGGCGAAGGAAAACACGAACGCCGTGCCCGCCGCGAACAGCACCGGCCGCCACGGGAAGCGCACATTGCGCGCGTAGCGCCATGCGGCCGCGCCGGTCCCGAACATCGAACTGAACTTGTTGGTGCCAAACAGCATCGCCGGCGTGTGCTGCGGCAGCACCGTGAACAGCCCGGGCAACTGCACCAGCCCACCGCCACCGACCGCGGCATCGACGAGGCCGGCGATAAAGGCGATCGCCACCAACCACAACAGCTCAGGGGGAACCAGCTCGAGCACGGCAGCAACTTCGCGACACAAGGCGCGCAAGCATACGCCCGGCCCCCCACCCGGGGTAGAGCCGACCGTTGGTCGGCTGCCCTCCGTCAGCGCGGTCATGTACCAACCAACGGTCGGTACCTACGGCGCCCCCACCCAAACGCGCGACAATAGCCCCATGAGCACACCCGACCCCTGTCCCTGCGGCCGCCCGCTGGCCTACACCGCCTGCTGCGGCGTCTACCACGCAGGCGCCGCAGCACCCGATGCCGAAGCCCTGATGCGTTCGCGCTACAGCGCCTACGCAAAACTGCTGCCGGACTACCTGCTGGCCAGCTGGCATCCGTCCACGCGCCCGGACGCGCTGTCGCTGGACGAAGCGCCCGGCCAGCGCACCCGGTGGCTGGGCCTGACCATCCGCACGTACACCACCACCGACCCGGACCACGCCCAGGTCGCGTTTACCGCCCGCTACAAGGTGGGCGGCGGCAGTGCGGTCAAAATGATGGAACACAGCCGCTTCGTCCGCGAAGACGGCCGCTGGTTCTACCTCGACGCGCTGCCCTGAGCCGCCTCGCGGCTGCGCACCGCCACCGGCCGTTGCTGGCCGTGCGCGCGGACGCAGTTGCGCCCGGCGTCCTTGGCCGCATACAGCGCCTGGTCGGCGGCCTTCAGCACGGCCTGCGGGCTGTCGCCCACCCGGTTGTCGGCCATGCCGATGCTCACCGTTACCTGCACCACCGTGCCGGCGCCGCCGCGGCCCCGCTGCAGCCGGCCCACCGCATCGTCGCGGTCGCGGGCGGCGCGGTCGCGCAGCTGCAGCCGGGTACCTTCCACGGTGGCCCGGACCGCTTCCACGGCATCCACGCATGCCGGGGCAGGGCGGTCCAGGAACACCAGCGCGAACTCTTCACCACCGTAGCGGAACGCACGCCCACCACCGCCCACGCCGGCCAGGCGCGCGGCCACCAGCTTCAGCACGTCATCGCCGTTGTCGTGACCATGGGTATCGTTGAAGCGCTTGAAGTGGTCCACGTCCACCATCGCGATCGTGTAGGTGGCGCCCACCCGCTGCAGGCACTCGTTCAGCGCCCGCCGGCCGGGCAGGCCGGTGAGTTCATCGCGATAGGCCATGTGGAAGGACTCCTGCACCATCGCCGAGACCAGCAACAGCAGGGCTGTGCTGGCCAACGCCGGTAGCAGGGCCGGCGACAGGAACACGCGGGGCAGCATCGCCCAGACCACCAGCAAGGCCACCAGCATCGCCGTATGCAGCGGACGCGGCTGGCGCAGCGCCTGCATCGCCAGCCCAAGCAGGGCCACCACGAAGGCCACCGTCGGCACCTGGGCCAGGCGGCTCCAGCCGGTCGGCAACCAAGGCCAGTGATGGTTCGACAGCAGGTCGTGCATGCCCTGCGGCCCCTGTGCAGCCAGCAGCGCGAACACACCGACAGCCACGCCACTGGCGATGCCGCGCAGCAGCAGGTCCTGGCGCATCCGGCCACGCTCGGGCCACAGCCCGTGCAACGCAAACAGCAGCGGCAGCCATAGCGACACCGCATGGAACACCAGCGGCGTGAGTGCGCTGACCGTGCCGGTGTTGAGGAAGCTGCCCACCAGCCCGTGCAGCACGGCAAAGGCCACTGCGATCGCCAGCAACAGGCACACCGCACGCACGCGGTTGTAGACCAGGCCCAGGCCGGTGCCCAGGCAGGTCAGCACCAGCGGCAGAATGCGGTGCATCGCACTGCCCACCTCGTCGGCCGGCGTGGCCGACCACACCCCCACGCCTACCAGCAGGGCAGGCAGCAGGAACAGGTAATGGCCGGGCTGGCGTAGCGGGTGACTGGGCAAGAACGGTTCCACGAAAGCAGGCCGGCGCGCCAGGGCTGCAGGTGCAAACCGGACCACGCAGGCGATGGTCTTCCCGATAGCGGCCGCTGCGTATTCAACTTGAGCGTGTCACGCCACGTGAGCCTTCCCATGACGTCCCGCTCACCGGCGCTGGTCGATCCTGACCGCGATGAACACCGCCGTCGCCTCGCCCCCGCCCGCTGCCCCATCCCCTGACGCTGCGCTTGCGGCCCGCTACGCCGGCATCCGCGCGCGCAGTGTTGCGCTCGCGGCGCCGCTGAGCGCCGAGGATGCGATGGTGCAGAGCATGCCCGACGCCAGCCCCGCCAAATGGCATCTGGCCCACACCACCTGGTTCTTCGAGCGCTTCGTGCTGGCCAGCCAGCCCGGCCACGTGCCGTTCAATGCCGAGTGGCACTACCTGTTCAACAGCTATTACCAGAGTATCGGCCCGGCGCACGCGCGCCCGCAACGCGGGTTGCTCTCGCGCCCCTCGCTGGAGCAGGTGCTGCACTACCGTGCCCGCGTGGATGCACAGGTGATCGCCCTGCTGCAGGCTGGCGCGCTCGAACCGCAGGCCTGCCACCAGCTGCTGCTGGGCCTGCACCACGAGCAGCAACACCAGGAACTGCTGCTCACCGACATCAAGCACGCGCTGTGGTGCAACCCGCTGCAACCGGCGTACCGCGACGATCTTGCGCACGCGCACGCGCACGCGCAGGCCACCGCCACGCCGTTGCGTTGGCAGGACAGCCCCGAGCAGATCGTCGAGATCGGGGCGCCCGCCTGGCCCGCCCATGCCGCGTTCGCCTACGACAACGAATCGCCCGTGCATCGCGTTCTGGTCCCGGCGCATGCCTTGGCCAACCGCCCGGTCAGCAATGCCGAGTACCGGCAGTTCATCGACGCCGGCGGCTATGCCGAGGTGGGTCTGTGGATGAGCGAGGGCTGGGTGCTGTGCCAGGCCGAAGGGTGGCAGCACCCGCTGTACTGGGACGACGCGCTGGAACGCGAGTTCACCCTGGGCGGCTGGCGCCCGCTGGACCCGCATGCACCGGTCTGCCACCTCAGCTATTTCGAAGCCGACGCCTACGCCCGCTGGCAGGGCGCGCGGCTGCCCACCGAGTTCGAATGGGAAGCGGCCGCCACCGGCGTCGCGCCCCACCACGGCCATTTTGCCGACGCCGACCACCTCCACCCGCGCGGCGCCCCGGCAGGCGACCACGCGCTCCTGCAACTGTTTGGCGATGTCTGGGAATGGACCAGCAGCGCCTACGGTGCCTATCCGGGCTTTCGCCCCTTCGCCGGCAACCTCGGCGAATACAACGGTAAATTCATGAACGGCCAATGGATCCTGCGTGGCGGCAGCTGCGCCACTCCCGACGCGCACGTGCGCGCCAGCTACCGCAACTTCTTCGCCCCCTCGGCGCGCTGGCAGTTCGCCGGCGTGCGCCTGGCGCGGGACCCGGCATGAGCACCGTCACCGACGCGCTCGACGCGCTCACCGACCTGCAGCCCGATCGCGCCCGGATCACCGCCGATATCCTGCACGGCTTGTCCACCCGGCCACGGCAGCTGCCCTCCAAGTACTTCTACGACGCACGCGGCTCGGCACTGTTCGAACAGATCACCCGCCAGCCCGAGTACTACCCCACGCGCACCGAACTGCAGCTCCTGCAGGACTGCGCCGCCGACATCGCCGGCGTGGTAGGCCCGCGTCTGCACGTGGTCGAGCTGGGCAGCGGCAGCGGCCGCAAGACCGAGCTGCTGCTGCACGCGCTTGCCGACCCGGTGGCCTACACCCCGATCGAAATCTCGCGCGCGGCCCTGCTGGCCAGCATCACGCGGCTGGCCACGGCCCTGCCGGACATCGAGATGCTGCCGGTGTGCGCTGACTTCACCCGTCCGGTGCAGCTGCCCGAACCGCAGCGCGAGCCCGCCCGCCGGCTGCTGTTCTTCCCGGGTTCCACGCTGGGCAACTTCGCCGAACCCGACGCGGTCGCGCTGCTGCAGGCGATGCGTCAGACCATGGGCACGCAGGGGCTGGCCCTGATCGGCATCGACCTGCACAAGGACCCCGCGTTGATCGAAGCGGCCTACAACGACGCCGCCGGCGTCACGGCCGCCTTCACCTTGAACCTGCTCGCCCGGCTCAATCGCGAGATCGGCAGCACCTTCGATCTCGACGGCTTCCAGCATCGCGCGCGCTACAGCGTGGAACGGCTGCGCATCGAAACCGATCTGGTCAGTACCCGTGCGCAGCGGGTTGAGGTTGCCGGCCGCACGTTCGATTTCGCCGACGGCGAAGCGATGACCGTGGAATACAGCCACAAGTACACCGAGGACTCGTTCGCGGCACTGGCCGCCCGGGCCGGGCTGCGCGTATGTGCCGGCTGGACCGCCAGCGCGCCGGCGTTCGGTCTGCGCCTGCTGCAGGCTGTCTGAAACGACCGTTCCCCGCCGGCACACCGCAGCGTGCCGCTATGATGTTGCTTCACTTGGCTGCAAGGATTCCCGCCAATGAGGTCTTCCCTCCGCTGGCTGCTTGGCGCGCTCTGTCTGGCCAGTGCTTCGGTCGCGGCCGCCCCGCAGGACGATTTCGACCGCTGCCTGGCCACCCTGCAACCGCAGGCGACCAAGCAGGGCATCAGTGCGGCAGGTTTCGCGCGCTTCACTGCCGGCCTCACCCCTGACCTGAGCGTGCTGCCGCTGCTCGACGCGCAACCGGAGTTCACCACGCCGCTATGGGATTACCTGGCCGCGCTGGTCGACAGCCAGCGCGTCGACGACGGTCGCGCGCGCCTGGTCGCGCACCGCGACCTGTTGAACCGGGTGTCCGCCCAGTACGGCGTCGACCCGGCCACCATCGTGGCAGTGTGGGGCGTGGAGAGCGATTACGGCCGCGTGTTCGGCAAGCGCCCACTGCTGCAGTCGCTGGCCACGCTGTCGTGCAATGGTCGCCGCCAGCCGTTCTTCCGCGGCGAACTGCTGGCCCTGCTCAAGCTGCTCGACGCCGGCGACCTGCAGGCCGAAGGCCTCACCGGCTCGTGGGCCGGCGCCTTCGGCCACACCCAGTTCATGCCGTCCACCTATGCACGCATCGCCGTGGACGGTGACGGCGATGGTCGGCGTGACCTGGTCGCCAGCATTCCCGACGCACTGGCCTCCACCGCCAACTACCTGGCCAAGGCCGGCTGGCGCACCGGGCAGCCGTGGGGCATCGAGGTCCGTCTCCCGCCCGGGTTCAACCCGGCGCTGGCCGGACGCCCCCAACGCAAGCCGCTGGCCAGCTGGCGAGCACTGGGCATCGTCCCGGTCGCCGGTGGCGCGCTGGCCCCGGTCGGCCTACCCGAGGACAGCAACGCCGCACTGCTGCTGCCCACCGGCGCCAAGGGCCCGGCCTGGCTGGTGTTCCGCAACTACGACGCGATCTACGCCTACAACGCCGCCGAAAGCTATGCACTGGCCATCGCCACCCTGGCCGACCGCCTGCGCGGCGGCAACGGCACCGTGGCGGGCTGGCCCACCGACGACCCCGGCATCGGCCGCCGTGAACGCCGCGAACTGCAGACCTTGCTGCTCGCCCGGGGGCATGACATCGGCGCCGCCGACGGCATGGTCGGCACGGCCACCCGCCGCGCCATCCAGATCGAGCAGCAGCGCCTGGGCTGGACCACCACCGACGGCCGCGCCGGCCAACGCATCCTCACCGCACTGCGCAGTGCGCCTCCCATTCGGACACCTTCGACCACCATGCCTGCATCCACCGTGTTCACCCTGCCGCCCAACCACGCCCGCCTGGTCCAGTCCCCGGCCGGGCCCAGCGCCGCCCTGCCCAAGGTCGAGGGCCTGAGCCTGGGCACCGTGCAGGGCTTCCCCGCCTGGAAGGTGGACACCCCGTTTGCCAGCGCGGCCATATCGGTGTTCGGCGGGCAGCTGCTGTCCTATGTTCCCAAGGGCAGCCAGGATGTCCTGTGGCTGTCACCCAGCGCGCAGGCACTGCCCACCCCGATCCGGGGCGGCAGCCCAGTGTGCTGGCCGTACTTCGGCCGCCAGGGGCAGGGCACCGACGTGCCCTCGCATGGGTTCGTGCGCAACGTGGCATGGACACTCAAGGAGGCGCGCCGCGACGTGGACGGCACCATCCTGCTCACCTTGACCCCGCCGCCGCTGGACAACCTGGCCCTGCGCCTGACCATGCAGCTGCGCATCGGTCGCACGCTTGAGCAGCGCCTGATCACCGAGAACACCGGCGGCCAGGCGGTCAGCTTCACCCAGGCCCTGCACAACTACTTCCGGGTGGACGACGCCACGGCCGTGGACGTACAGGGGCTGGACGGCCTCACCTACCTTGACAGGTTCGAGAACTACGCCACCCCGCGCGTGCAGCAGGGGGACTGGAACCTGCGTGACCCGCGCGATCCCGGCCGCAGCGACCGCATCTATACCGGCGCCGGCGGCCGCTACGTGCTCAAGGACCCCGGCCTGAAGCGGCGCATCGAGATCACCACCCAGGGCAGTGGCTCGCTGGTGGCCTGGAACCCGGGCCAGGCGGGGGCGGCCGGCATGGCCGACGTCGGTGCGGGCTGGCGCAACTATGTCTGCCTGGAGGCGGCCAACGCCGGCCCGGACGTGATCACCCTGCCAGCCGGCGCCAGCCACACGCTCACCCAGACCTTCCGCGTGCTGCCCCTGTAACTCCCCAAGCCGACGTCCGGACGGGCGAACCGGTGCCTCTCCCTCAAGGAACGAGTCATGTCCGATACCCCGTGGTACTATGCCGATCACCAGCAGCAGCGGCAGGGCCCGGTGCCCGCCACGCAGCTGCAGCAGTTGCTGGGGCAGGGCCAGATCAGCGCCGACACGCTGGTCTGGCGGCAGGGCATGGCCCAGTGGCAGCCCCTGCATGGTGTGGCCGAGCTGGCGGTGCCCGTGCCGACGCCGGTCGAGCGGCAGCAGGATCCCTACGCTGCGCCGGCGTCGGCCTTCGATCACACCGCCCTGCCTGCGCAGGAACCCGTGGCGCCTGGCCAGCAGGCGTATGCCGCTTTCGTCGGCCGTAACTTCCCGGTGTACCGCCGTAAATGGCGCCTGGACCTCACGCCCGACGGCGTTGCGGCCAGCACCAATGCCTGGAATTGGCCCGCCTTCCTGTTTGGCGCGTTCTGGATGCTGTACCGCCGCATGTATGCGGTGGCGGCCATGTGGATCGGCGCGCTCACCGTCCTGTCCATCCTGGAAACCCTGATCGATGTCAGCGACAACGTATCGCTGGTGATCACGCTGGGGGCCAGCGCCGCGGCCGGTTCGGTGGGCAACCACCTGTACCTGCGGCATGCCCAGCGGATGATCGCGTTGGCCGAGGCACGCCATCCCGGCGACGCGCCCGCCCAGCACGCCGCACTGGCTGGCCTGGGCGGCACCCGCTGGTCTGCGGTACTGGTCGGCATGGCCGTTTACATCGTGGTGATCGGGGCGCTGTCCTTCCTGCTGGATCCCTGAGCCGGCTCAGGCGCGCGCGGATCGGGGTCGCAGCACCAGCAGGCAGATACCACCCGCCACCAGCCCCCAGAAGGCCGAACCGATGCCGGCCAATGACAGTCCTGAGGCGGTGACCAGGAAGGTCACCAGGGCCGCTTCGCGGTCGGCCTCCTCCCGCAGCGCCATCGACAGGCTGTTGGCGATCGTGCCGAACAGGGCAATGCCGGCCACGCAGGCCACCAGTTCCTTGGGGAAGGCAGCGAACACCGCCGCCACCGTCGCCCCGAACAGACCCACGACGATATAGAAGCCGCCAGCGGCTACTGCGGCGGTGTACCGGCGCGCGGGATCTTCATGCGCCTCGTGGCCCATGCAGATTGCGGCGGTGATCGCGGCCAGGTTGAGTCCGAATGCGCCGAAGGGGGCCAGCAGCGTGTTGGCCACGCCGATCCAGCCAATCACCGGGGACACCGGGGTGTCGTAGCCGGAGGCACGGATCACCGCCACCCCCGGAATGTTCTGCGACGCCATGGTCACTACGAACAGGGGCAGGGCAACGCCGATCACCGCCGCCCACGACAACGTGGGCCAGGTGAACACCGGCGTGGCCAGCTGCAGGCGGACATCCTGCATATGCAGCAGCCCCTCGCCGGCCGCCACGGCGACACCCACCCCCAGGGTGGCGATCACCGCATAGCGCGGGAACAGCCGGCGTCCGATCAACCAGGTGGCGAACATCGCCAGGGCCATGCCCAGCTGCGTCTGCATGGACACGAACACATCCAGCCCGAAGCGCAGCAGCACGCCAGCCAGCATGCCCGCGGCCAATGCCATCGGTACCCGCTGCATCAGCCGGGCGAAGATCCCCGAGAAGCCGGCGATCATGCCCAGCACAGCGGCCAGCACGAAGGCACCGATCGCATCGCTGTAGCCCACCGCACCGGCACCCACCACCAGCATGGCCGCGCCCGGGGTCGACCATGCCGTCACCACCGGCACGCGGTAGCGCAGCGACAGGCCAATACAGGTGATGCCCATGCCCAGTCCAAGCGCCCACATCCATGAGGCGATCTGCGCCTGCGAGGCGCCCATCGCGCGTGCGGCCTGGAACACGATCACCGCCGAACTGGCAAAGCCCACCAACACGGTGATGAAGCCGGCCATCACCGACGGCAACGACATATCGCGCAACAACGAACGCTTGGTTACCGCAGACATCGCATGCATCCCTGACGACAAGACGTGCATTGTTAGCAAGCCTGCGGCAGCACGCGCAACGCGCGTGTACAAGAGCAGCACGCATTGATGACGCGTCGATGAAAAAGATCGACGAAAAGCCTTGACGAATTTTCAGAAGTCTTTAGTATTCGCTCCCTCGCTGTGACGCGGCCTTCACCCCGGTGAATACCCACCCGCAGCGACGGCAACATCCTTCGAAAGAAGGTGTTGACGGAAACGAAAAGCCTGACATAATAGGCGGCTCGCAACGACGAAAGCCTCTCAGGGCAAACGACGAAGCGGCATCGGCAACAACGTTCCACTTCGGTGAAACGGCCTTGAAAAAAGTGTTGACGAAGCAGATAAGCCGGTCTACAATGGGCGGCTCGCAACGACGGAAACGTCGGGGCACACGGAGGAAGGCGCTGAGGCCGACTCCAAAGTTCTTTGACAGTATGCGCAGGTATCTTGTGA
>Ga0308161_1000568_pt1 | contig 56519 bp, 52 predicted proteins | sample PhyFR2_FD_201034 | JGI IMG/M metagenome (GOLD analysis project Ga0308161, IMG submission 201034) | Phyllosphere microbial communities from UC Gill Tract Community Farm, Albany, California, United States - DLSLF.R2 | ecosystem: Host-associated > Plants > Phyllosphere > Unclassified | place: USA...
AAGCTACTCCTGCCAGCTGGAGCTTACGGGCAAGCTCTACTCTTGCTGTTAGGGACAACTCGTCTTCTATCCAGATTTTGTATGTGACATCCTTTTCCTTGTACTCCACATAATTCTGTCCTGTATCGGTATCCAGGCGCGGTTTGAGTTTTTTGTCGGCTAGTAGCTTGGCGATACTTTCCATGCCTACCGCTTTGGAGGATACTTTGGTTTGTCCATTCTCTGATTTCTCTGTCCATATACGAGTGTATAGAGGAATACCCAGTATCAATTTGTCTGCAGGCACTTCATCTTCTTCCAGTACACGCTGCATTGCCTTCTCTGTCCAGGTCAGGGATGCGACCGAACCTGCTTTGGGACTGGATGCCCAGTGCTCATCATATGCCATAACCATCATGTAATCGAGCGAAGGCGCGAGTGATTGCCGATCCAGGAATTTGGACCAGAGTTCACTGTTGGATTTGGGCGTAACATCCATAGATAGCACCAGACTGTACTCGGATGCCAGCGGCTTCAATTCACGAATAAACTGGGTCACATTCGGACCATCTGTAGTATGCACATTCTCAAAGTCAATATTAATCCCGTCCAATTGATATATTCTGGCGTACTCCAGTATCTGTGTAATGATACGTCGCCGGTTCTCATAGCTGGACAATGCCTCTGTCGTCCGGTCAGCGTCAAATCCATTACTCAGCAGCGCCCATATTTCAATGCCGCGATGATGGGCCCAGTTTACATACTCCATATCTGCCTTGCTTCTGACATTACCGGAGTCATCAACAATCTCGAACCATGTTGGACTCAGTACATTTATACCCGGTAGTTCCCCAATCGTATGTGGGTCACGCCTTTTCTCGTATACCGCTTCCCAGGCAAGATTAACTTTTTTACCTTTCCATTCGGTTTGTACACGGTTATCCGGAATGGCAGGAACAGGTATAGTCGTCAACTCGCCTAATTGGATAGCTTGCTGCTGCATATAACCGGTAATTCCATTATCCAGCTGTACTTTTAGCCATTGATCACCTGTCTGCCAGATTCTCAAATTCGCACCATCAGGTACATCATTATATATAGGTGCGTGAATACTGGCTTCACTGCGGAGTGCTGCAGTCTGATCGCTACCGCCTGCAGACACCTTGGCGTATTGAACCTGTTCCCCTGCCCTCATCAGGATAACAGCTCCCGTATCCGGATCTTCATGTACATCTATATGGTAAATCTGCTTCAGCGGCGCTAGTGGGACGTATATTAATTGCTGCTGCTGTTCTGGAGCAAAACGAAGCTGAACTGGCTTCATATTTAATTCTGCTTTGGTACTTCCCTCTTTGAGATGCATAATATGGTTGCTTGATGTCAAAATAATCGATTGGGTCGCTTGTTCATATCTAATATTCGGATCTACTTGGGATTGAAGAACCGGCAGCGGAATTTGCAGGGAATCACTTGTCCCCTTTGCCGGATACTGCATTAGCTCACCTTTAACAAAGATTGGCTTATCGATCCCTTTCCAGTCTGGATCTTCATGAAATGGATTGGGAATAGCAATATATGCTGCAGCTGCGATTATGATTAAAATACATACTGCCATCCACCAACGTCTGGCTCTACGACTTCTGTTCACTCGTGCTCGCTTCTGTCTGCTCAATACAGCCTCCTGTATGTAGTTGTGTCATTTGAACCTAATAAAAAAGCAGCACTGGATATTCTGATCCCGTGCTGCTGGAATTAACCTTTACTATCAATCTCTGCAATCGGTGCAAATTCCATACAATTCCATCCGGTGACCGGAAATCTGAAAGCCTGTATGCTGTTCTGCCTGATTCTCTACTTCGCGAAGTGAAGGGTAATTAAAATCTTCAATTTTGCCACATTGCTCACAGATAATATGATAATGCTCGGTGACGTTCGCGTCAAAGCGGCTGGAGCTATCTCCATACGTAAGCTCACGAACCATCCCTGCTTCGATAAACATTTTCAAATTATTGTATACAGTCGCAACACTCATGCTGGGAAACTGCGGTTCCAGTGAACGATAGATCTCATCAGCTGTCGGATGTTCCATGGACTCCAGCAAATAGGCGAGTATGGCATGACGCTGTGGTGTAATTCGTACGCCACTGGTTTTCAGTTGTTCGAGTGCATGTTGAACACGTGTTGTCATCTGGTCCACCGCCTTGTTGAACTACGCAAACTGCATTTTGCCTGATCACTATCAGCTGTCTCTTGCTGCAGGATTGCCCTTCACATTGTAAAGGTTGCTGAAGAAGCTTGTCAACGCTGCTGAAACAGCCTTAAAACAGGTATAGTCTTATTTTCCAATGCGGTAAACAATGAACTGTATCCGTTATTTATCGGCCGAAGAATTACCACTGGGCTCCGGAACAGGTTCTGTTGTTTTCTTTGCCGCAGATGGATCTGCTGTCTTATCTGTAGCATCTGTTTTTGTTTCTGCAGTATCGGAAGGCTCTTTTTGACCTGTAGAAGGTACAACCCGCTGCTGATCATTGTCTTGGATCATCGAGTCTGTATTGTGCAATATATTCAAATCGCCATTCCCATCGACACGAATGGTATGATCAGCAGTACCAAATGTTCCGCTAACCGCTTTATTTTTCACTTCCAAAGGTAAATCCGTCTTGATCGTGCCATAGCTATTGGAGCCGGAAATTTCATAATTGCCAGCGGCAGGCAGATACAAATTAATGACTCCCACTGCACTGTATACGGACCAGTCTCCACCTATACTGACAGAGCGCACTTCGATATTGCCATTCAGCGTCTCTGCTCGTGTCTCGAAGTTGGCTTCATCGACAAAGATATTACCATTACGTGTATTGACGTCAATATCACCGAGCCCTCCGGTAAGTGATACATCGCCTACCTGTGTATACAGTTTGGCAGCTCCACTAATATCATTAACCCGGAATGTTCCCTGGTTGGTCTCTGCATTCACATTGCCCAGTATAGAAGTGATTTCCATATTACCGTTGGTGGTCTGTGCTTTGACATCACCCAGCAGGTCACGAAGCACCAGACCCCCGTTACCGCTCCGAACCGAAATGCTGCGCAGCGCCTCTATACCGCTCATCGTAATTTTGCCGTTGGTCGTCTGGACATTGATATCAAAGTGCCGACTGGCTGGTACGGTAATCTCCATATTGACCCGCGGCTGACGATTGCTGGATTCTCCGTAAGAGGTCGTCTCCGGACGAATATCGATATCCTGCCCTTCAGTAAAGTTGATTTTGGTAGACAGGGCGATCTTTTTGGCTTCTTCCCGCTCCACTTCATCGACCCACACTACAGGCCGGATCTGAATCTGGTCTACACTGCCGGAGTGAATAATCAGATCGCCATTAATACCTTCTACATTCAGTTCATCCGTCTCTTCCGTAATCGGTACTGCCAGGCTATCCAGTTCCGTACGTGTACCTGATGCTTCACTGAATTCGGCTGAAGCTGCTGTCAGGTCAAGACTGACTCTGCTCCATAAATACAAATACTGATTCTGCTCGGTAACGAGGAAAATGGACACTGCTGCCAGTAAAGCGATTAACATGCCTCTGATATCCATCCGCAGTCTGAACAACCGACGGCGTGACAGGATATAAAAAATAATATATTCGATTCCCCATACAACGAGTATTACCGGCCACCATGTTAGCAGCCATAGCAGCTGCCCGCCACCGGTCCACTGATCCAGAAATACCAAAACACCCAATACCAGCCAGAGCAAGGAAGCGGTGATCCTGCCGACTCTAATTTTTGTGGGCATGGATTGCACCTCCTGTCTTCTCCTGCGATCCTTTATGCAGAGCACGGTAGATGCGTATTCCCTGGAAAGTTAACAGCAGTATCCCGATCAGCAAGCATACCAATGCTGTCAGATAGCCGCCCCAGAAGCTGACAATATTGCGCAGCCAATAGGGACGCAGCAGCAGAATACAAATCATCGTTCCTTCCAGAATGAGCAACAAGCCGAAACTGATACCGCGCAGACCGGCATAAGGCCGATTTTTCTTTTTAAAAGGAATATATGCTCGAATATGCTCATTAATCCAATCGGTCGACTGTAGTACATCATATACGTTATAAAAGTAAATCACCGGTACGAGAAGCGCCAGCAGACCGAGGAATGGCAGATTAATCTGAATGCCCTGGGAAGTAAAATAAAAGAGTGCTGTAATATCCAGCAGCAGCAAAGCGATAAATTGAATGCCTTTTTGTGCCAATCCAAGATAAATATGACCAAAACCCGGTAAAATGGCTGCAAGCAGCACAGCAATAAATTTGCGTTTGAGCGGGAGTCTGGACGGGGAGTTCGCCATATTGATTCCTCCTTCCATACCGCTGACGATAGGTATGTCCGAAATTTTCGATAGTGTTAAAGTAGTGCCTTTTATCTGTACACAGATACTTGCTTATGAGTCTATTCAATAGAGACAGCAGTCACTCCATCAATTTTTTGCATACGGCTGATAATATCCATCGGGTTGTATGCATGATGGATCTCCACGTTCATACGCAGCTCGGTAAGCAGTGTATCCGACGATAAGGTATGACCGCTGCGCTCCTTGATAAAAGTAATTCTCTTGATCGTAATATTCTCGCTATATAAAAATTGGGATACCCGATCGAGCGTCAGTATACCTGATATGCCTTCGATCGTAATCTCATGAGCCTTGCTGCGCCGGATATAGCGCTGTTCTACAATATTCAGTACCCAAAGATTCAGTACTACCAGTAATGTGGATACAAAAGCTGCAAAATAAAAGCCGGCTCCGATAGCCAGACCGATCGCTGCTACTACCCAGAGAGAAGCAGCTGTGGTCAGTCCGGTAATGGCCTTGCCAGTAAAAAGAATCGTACCTGCTCCAAGAAAACCGATTCCGGAAATAACGGCTGTCGCCAAACGTGCCGGATCAATACGCACATTGGTCTCATGTATAAAATCCGCAAAGCCGTACACGGACAGCATCATGATCAGTGCCGAACCAACACACACCAGAATATGCGTACGAAGACCCGCAGCATGACTTGAACGTTCCCGTTCCCATCCAATCAACCCACCCATCAGCATCGCAGCCAGCAGGCGGAATAAAATATGCATATTATCAATGAGCCAGGGACTACTCATATTTATAATTACACCTCCTATTCATTCGTGATGTTGGGATTATGACGATGAAAAGTAGTCAGTTCCACACCAGGAGCCACTTCAAAAGCTTCGATCGGCTCAAAGCCATGCTTGCGGTATAAACCAACTGCCGGTTCATTCTTGGTACCTGTAGACACAATGTATAACGGTACATCCGGATACTCTTCAAATACATAGGATAACAGCTGGCTGGCGATTCCCTGTCTGGAAGCCGCCGGATGCACCATCATGCGTGAGACTGTCAGTGTATCCGGCTCCTCCTGCTCGATAGCGACAACGCCCTGAATTTCTTCCTCTTCATTAAAGTACCCATAAAACGTCTCTTCGCAGCGGCGAATACTCTCTACCGTATCCATAAGCGGCGGCAGCTCCTTGACTCCTATCAGCTGTGCTTCCATTCGGTAGGCAATATGCTGAAGCGCCCAGATCTGTCTTACTACATCATCGTCTTCCAGTGAGCATTGGCGTATCATGGTCGGCGTCTCCTCTAACGGCCAGCAGCCTGACAACAGGCTGTATGGACAGTGTTTATTTTAAAAAGGACATGCCCTGATTGGCATGTCCTCTACATATCTGTATATCATGAATCCCGTTAAATTATACGCTGTATTTAGCGCGGCAGCAATTCAGCCAAAAGCTGGTTAACCATGCCCGGATTGGCTTTGCCTTTACTTTGTTTCATGACTTGTCCAACCAGGAAGCCAATGGCTTTATCCTTGCCGGCCTGATAATCGGCAACCGATTGCGGATTGGCAGCAATGACTTCTTGCACAATCGTCTTGATCGCACCTTCATCACTGATCTGGGTCAATCCCTGTTCTTCAACGACCTGCTGTGGGCTCTTGCCGGATTGCAGCATTTCCTTGAAGACGGTTTTGGCAATTTTGTTGCTGATCGTACCTTTTTCAATCAGGCCGATCATCTCACCAAGTGCCTGTCCGGTAAGTGGAACAGCGGAGAACTCCAGGTTATTGGCATTTAGATAACCGAGCAGTTCGCCCTGAATCCAGTTGGCAACCGATTTGGCATCTCCTGTATACTGCAGGCTCTCTTCGAACAGATCTGCCAGCGGTTTGGAAGAAGTAATAACGGCTGCATCGTAGGCAGGCAATCCATACTCGGAAGTATAGCGTGCCTGACGTGCATCCGGCAGCTCCGGAATCGAAGCAAGCACACGGTCTTTCCACTGCTGATCGATATGAAGGGTCACCAGATCAGGGTCCGGGAAGTAGCGGTAATCATGCGATTCTTCCTTGCCGCGCATAGAAATGGTTTTGCCCAGTGCTTCGTCCCAGCGACGGGTCTCCTGAACGACTTTTTCCCCATCATTCAGAATCTGCGCCTGACGCAGCTCTTCATATTCCAGACCGCGCTGTACACCGCGGAAAGAGTTCATGTTTTTCAGTTCGGCGCGCGTGCCCAGCTCTGCCTGACCAACAGGACGCAGACTGATGTTGGCATCGCAGCGCAGCGATCCTTCTTCCATTTTCACATCGGATACATCACAATACTGCATAATAGCACGCAGTTTCTCCAGATAGGCACGTGCTTCTTCGGGAGAAGAAATCTCCGGTTCGGAGACGATCTCAATCAATGGTGTACCTACACGGTTAAAGTCTACCAGTGAATCATAGCCGCCCGAAGTATGGGTCAGCTTGCCTGCATCTTCTTCCAGATGCAGACGGGTAATGCCGATTCGCTTGGTCTGTCCATTCACTTCAATATCGATCCATCCATGTTCTCCGATTGGCTGATCAAACTGGGAAATCTGATAGGCCTTGGGAGAATCGGGATAAAAGTAGTTTTTGCGGTCAAACTTGCTTACATCGGCAACCTGGCAGTTCAGCGCCATCGCTGCTTTCATTGCATATTCCACGGCCTGACGGTTCAGCACGGGCAGTACACCCGGGTGACCGAGGCAGACCGGACAGGTATGCGTATTTGGCGGTGCTCCAAAAGCGGTAGAACAGCCGCAAAAGATTTTTGATTGGGTATGAAGTTCAACGTGAACTTCCAGTCCGACGACTGTTTCGTATCTGGCTGTAGACATCGGTATCGTCCTCCTTCTTCAGATGGTTTTACAGCTGTGGGCGCTGCTTATGGAAATCGGTATTTTGTTCAAATGCATGCGCCACACGCAAAACCGTCTGTTCATCAAAGGCTTTGCCGATAATCTGCATGCCGACAGGAAGTCCCGAGACTAATCCGCAAGGAACGCTAATCGCCGGTACACCTGCCAGACTCACTGGAATGGTCAGAATATCATTCAGATACATGGTGAGTGGATCATTCACCTGGGAACCCAGCTTGAATGCGGTTGTCGGCGCAGTAGGTCCAACAATAACATCATATTTGGCAAATACATTGTCAAAGTCCTGCTTTATCAATGTACGTACTTTTTGGGCTTTGAGATAATAAGCATCATAATAACCGGAGCTCAGTGCATAGGTACCCAGCATAATCCGGCGTTTCACTTCCGGGCCAAATCCTTCACTGCGGGACTGATGATACAGCTCCAGCAGATTGCCCGGATTCTCGGCACGTACACCATAACGTACACCGTCAAAACGCGCCAGGTTGGAAGAAGCCTCGGAAGAAGCAAGCAGATAATAGGTAGCTACTGCATACTCGGTATACGGAAGAGAAACTTCTTCCCATTCTGCGCCCAGACCTTCCAGTACTTTGAGCGCGCTCATGATCGATTCCTTGACTGCAGCATCGACACCTTCACCAATGTATTCGGAAGGAACGGCAATCTTCAGTCCTTTGATATCACCTGTGAGCGAGCTAATGTAATCGGGAATATCCACTTTGGCTGATGTAGAGTCTTTCTCGTCGTATCCGGCAATTGCCTGTAGCACATAAGCGGAGTCTTCTACATTTTTGGTAATCGGACCAATCTGGTCAAGAGATGAAGCAAAAGCAACCAGACCGAAACGGGATACCAGACCATAAGTAGGCTTGAGTCCAACAACGCCGCAGTAGGAAGCTGGCTGACGGATCGAACCGCCGGTATCGGAGCCAAGGGTGAAATATGCTTCGCCAGCTGCAACTGCCGCTGCAGATCCACCACTTGAACCGCCTGGTACATAATCCAGATTCCACGGGTTGCGTACCGGCATAAAGCTGGAGTTCTCATTGGAGCCACCCATGGCAAATTCGTCCATATTCAGTTTGCCCAGTGTAACGGAATCTGCCAGCTGCAGCTTTTCCATAACCGTAGCATTATAAATCGGATCATAATTACGCAAAAATTGACTGGCACAGGTCGTGCGCAGTCCTTCGGTCACGATATTGTCCTTGATCCCTGCCGGCAAGCCAAACAGTAGACCATGGGCTTCCCCGCTGGCCATTTTCTCATCCAGTGCAGCTGCTTTGCGGTTGGCTGCTTCCTCATCCAGCGTCAGGTAAGCCTGGATACGGTCATCACGTTCGTTAATCGTCTGAAAAGCCTGTGCTACAAGATCGGTTACTGCCAGATCTCTGGCATGAAGCCGGTTATGTATTTCGTTCAGACTGAGGTCAAATAAAGTCACTTCGTGTCCTCCTTCAATTCGGTTTACTTGGGATCGGGCTGCAGGAGTCTATTCCAGAACAGCCGGTACTTTGAACTGCCCGTCTTCATCATCGGGAGCATTGCGCAGTACTTTTTCAATCGGCAGACTTTCATGCACTTTATCTTCGCGCATTACATTGCTGACATGCAGCACATGCGTGGTAGGCTCGACATTGTCCGTATCCAGCTCGTTCAGCTTTTCTGCATATTTGAGAATGGCATCCAGCTGCGCAGTGAATTGTTCCTTCTCTTCTTCATTCAAATCCAGACGCGCCAGTCTGGCTACATGTTCCACATCCTGAATATTGATTGTCATTGATAAACCCTCCTTCAATCCTGTACCGGTCTCTCGCTGGATGTACTGGATAGCATGCAGAACCTATAACTTCTGTCCGCATCACAGCCAAACCAGCGGGAAATAACTTTTTCCATTATAGGGTACATACCCTTACAATTCAATCCGTTAAAGCGATAGCAATAAAAAAAGAGCCGGCAGCGCCGACTCTTTTAAATCCAAGCACGCAGATTGATTTGTTTGACGAAATCAGCCTGTGTACTTTTATCTGTTAAAGGTTCTTCAGGTACCGGAAGTTCCTCACCATTCACCACTTGGAAAAACAACTTTTCATTGTGTGTCGCCAGAGCATAATCGATTAGCGCCTCGCGTCCGATTCGTTCTGCTTCCTGCTGCAGCAGTATCTCCTCCGGCTCAATATCGCCAGCCGGTACAAAGAAATTACGGTTTGCTTTAGGAATACGAATGACATAATCGAAGGCATTATCAGGGTTACGGTCATACGCAATTATATATCCATAATCACCTACAGGCAGATTTTGCTCAAAGGTATCAGTGACCACTACGACTTTTTCTCCCAGATGCAGCATCGTCTATCTCCCCCTAGCTTATCTCCTTATTTGTACATCCTACTACAATAAGTAAGTGGTGTCCACTTTAATCCCAAAAATTACATCTTAATACCCTTGTGAAAATATGCATTTTATAAAGTACGTCTATAGAGGTCGATTGGTGTCATTTTATTTCCAAAATAAAACAAGCAGACGGAAAAGATCCAGTCTGCTTGTCTAAGTAATTGTCTTTGAGAAAATCATCTTCTGTATAAAAGTACCTGGCTGCAGACAGCAGCGATGATGCAAAATTCTGTCTGCCGTGCAAGCGTTCATACAGATGCTACTACATTATGCAGGAACGTAAGGATTGCCTGCTTTCTCATTACCAATCGTTGTTCTCGGTCCATGCCCCGGATAAACTGTCGTCTCATCGTCGAAACGGTACAATACGGTACGGATCGAATCGATCAATGCCCGCTCGCTGCCGCCAGTCAGATCGGTACGTCCCACACCCATGCGGAACAGTACGTCACCGGAGAACAGTTTTTTCCCACTCAGAAAGCTGACACTGCCCGGTGAATGACCCGGTGTATGGTACACGGTAAATGTATGGCCGATCAGCTCCAGCTTTTGTCCTTTATCCAAGGCGTATTCTGCAGGCTCTGCTGTAATTGGCGGAGTCACATCCGGCCACATCGCCGAACCGTTGAGCCGTGGATTGGTCATCCACTCTGCCTCCAGATCATGCAGGTAGACCGGGCAGGAATAATGCTGACGCATCTCCTGTACCCCGCCCATATGATCAAAATGAGCATGGGTTAACAAAATGGCTTCCAGCTTCAGATTCAATGTATCTATACGCCGAATCAGTGAGCCCGGGTTCATCCCCGGATCAATCACTACCGCATGCTGATTATCTTCTGCGATCAGCAGATACGCATTGGTCTGCAGTGGGCCCAGTGAAAAGGTTTCTATTTTGAACAAATCATTCACACTCCTGATAATAATTCACGCAGTTCACGGATCACCATCGCATGAGAAGCAGAACCTTCTCCATAGCGCTCCATCATTCCTTTGCGTACCTCTGCCATCTTGTCCTTGTAGTCGGGAGCTTCACGATCCGGATTCTCCTGACGGAAAGACACCATCAGCTCCTGCACATGCTGTGGACGCGGTCCCCATTGTCCCAGCACATGACCGCCAGTATCCGTAATGATAACTATCGGTACAGAACGCCCACCCATCGTCAGATATTCGTCCATAACATCCTGATGCTCCTCCAGAATAAGAACCCGGGTTGGAATAGCCGCTTCCTCAAAAGCACGGAATACAACCGGAATATTACGAACCACATCGCCACACCAGTCAGCCGCTATAATAATGGAGCGCAAGTCATCACGATGCTGGAGCAATTTGAAAAATTCGTGATCCTCCAGATCGGTCCAATTGAATAAGGTATGTCCATCATGGAAAGCTTCCTTGTTCTGTGTCATTCCCTCCATAAACTGCTCCGGAGTAATTGCCACTTCCCATTTGTCTGCCAGATTGCGCTTGCTCATTACATTCGCCGCCTTTCGGATGATTTATTTCTTTTTCATCTTCCTTTTAACCAAAAAGTAGGATGCCAGCAGCACAACTGCCACAATCAGGATCGGTGTCGTATATTTACTTGCGATCTGATCGATATTCTCCCACTGGCTGCCCAGTACCATACCCAGATAAACAAACAGGGCAGACCATGGAATCACCGCCAGCGTAGTCAGTGTAATAAAGCGTACATGAGACATCTTGGTAATGCCTGCCGGTATCGAAATGGCATGGCGTACAACCGGAATAAAACGTGCGGTGAAAATAACACCTGTGCCGTATTTATCAAACCATTCTTCCGCGTGGTCGATATGGCTTTTTTTGATCAAAATGTATTTGCCGTACTTTTCCAGTACAGGGCGTCCGCCGTAACGTCCGATCCAGTAAATGAACAGCTGGGCGATGACCCCGCCAACGGTACCAAACGCTACTGCTCCAAAGTAATTGATACTGCCTGTAGATACGAGATATCCGCCGTAGGCCAGCACAATCTCGCTCGGAATGACCTCAATCATCAATCCCAGCATAATACCTGCATAACCGAGCTGTTCCACCCAGTGCAGTAGTTGTGAAATAATATCGGAAATAATCTCCACCAGTCCTCCTTCAGTATGGTTGTGTTCCTGTCTCTATATCAGGCTTATGTATTCCCACATGACTCAAGCGCTGTGTCGTAATGATGTCCTTACATATTTTAGCACAGTGATGTGAACATGGGCTAGTTTTAACCTCATCTATTCCGAGGACGCTATCCAGCAGGGGAAAAGGATAAACAATGCACACAGGCAGTGATATGTACGTCTTTGGAAAATATAAAAAACGGACTGCCAAAACAAACAGTCCGTTGATGTTGATATTAAGCGGTACATATATGGTACACAATACAGCCTTATTAATACGTAGCCGTCTGAATTGATTTTACAGGACAGCTTCGCTGGTAGTCTCCTGCGGAAGCAGGTCACGGCAGGCATTTTCCAGATACGGGCGAGCTTGCAGCATATTGCGGAATACGCTGTATTCCTGCCACATCGTCGCTGTATCACCGGCAGAACCTTTGACCGCGCGGATCAGTATATTCTTGGGTGTATGCTCCATATCGATAAACTCGAGCAGCTGTGTACGGTAGCCCATCAGATCGAGTAGCTTGGCACGAATCGCGTCAGTAGCCAACGCGGAGAAACGTTCCTTGAGTATACCTTGGGACAACAGCGGGCTCAGGGCATCATTCTCTATCTGGCTGAACAGCTCATGCTGACAGCATGGAACAGACAGGATAACCGAGGCGTCCCAGCGTACTGCCTTTTCCAAAGCAGCATCGGTTGCTGTATCACAAGCATGCAAAGTAACGACCATATCGACCTGATCCAGCTCGTTATAATCTGCAATGTCTCCGACCAGGAACTGAAGCTTGTCATAATTCAGCTTCTCGGCCAGCTGGCTGCAGTGCTGAATGACATCGGCTTTGAGATCCAGACCAACAATACGCAAAGGACGACGCTGCTGGATATTCAAATAATGATAAAGGGCGAAGGTGAGATAGGATTTACCGCAGCCAAAATCCACAATCGTCAGTTCACGATCCTCAGGCAGCGATGGCAGTATATCCTGTACCATCTCCAGGAAGCGATTGATCTGGCGGAACTTGTCATACTTTTTGGCAAACACTTTGCCATCGGCATTCATGATACCCAGCTCCACCAGAAAAGGAACAGGTTCGCCTTCATCTAGAATATAGCGCTTTTTGCGGTTATGATTCAGATCGGCTTCTGTTTTGGTCGCTGTCTTGGTCAAAATCGACACTTTGTATTTCTTGCTGATCAATACCTGATAATCCGCCTCTGTGGTGCACAGCAGACCCTGGCGCATCGACTGCTCGAATAACTCCATTAACGGACGCTCCGCTTCGGCAGCAGGTACATTCTCATGAGTAACTTTATTATTATAATGATAAGCAAACTGATAATGCAGCTGCTTCTTGAGTTCAACCGGCTTGATAATAACTTTGTTAAAGGCATCGGCGTCCCGTTTGCGGCGCTGACTAAGCGTCGCCGAGATCAGTTCACCGCCTTCAATCAGCTGATGAATCAGTTTCTGGAGTGAATCCATGATGTACAATCACTTTCTTTCCTTTTCAATTTTGCAGCCGGGCATGCGCCGCTTCTATATCGGCCCGGGTGATGCCGCCTTCTTGCAGCTCTTCATCGCTTTTGCTTAGCATACGTTCGTAAAAGGCTGCGCCGGTCTGTTGTCCCTCAGTAGGGTCCAGCTCGGTCAGGCGACGAAGTGCATCTACCGCATTATCATAATAGCCTTCCTGCTCTTCATATTCCAGCATCAGTTTTTCTACTGCAGCTGGCAGCACGTACTCTTCCAGCTGATCGAGCAGTCCATCAATATGCTGTGGATAATCCAGCAGACTGCGATCTGCCCCATTCACCGCACTGTACAGGAACAGATGCAGCGATTTGATTCGGCGTACTACAGCATCTTCATCATGACCGCCGGCTGCATAAATATCGGCTTCCACTTCGATCATACGTGCCAATCCTTGCAGCTGATCCACTTCGACAGTGGGACCTACGCGGAACATATCTATGACTTCATCTGTAGGCATACGGTTTACCAGTTCACTGTTCAAACGGAAGTTTTTGCGCATGAGGTCATCAACTTCCCACAGTGCTTCCGTATATTTCTTTTCTTCCTTGAGTCCGAACGCTTTGGAAATCATGCTGGCCATATCCTCGATCATGCCCATGAGGTAATCTTTTCTGAACATTCCTATCCCGCCTTCAATATGATTCTATAGTAGATTTTATCGAATAAACTTGTTGATCACTGCGATTAGTTCTTCTGGTGCTTCCAGCATGCTCATATGTCCGGCACCCGGTATCGTTACGGATGTAATCTGTTCTCCCTCCGCGGTAAATAGACGTTCTGCCGGTACAACATGATCATTCTCACCGGCAACCAATAGCACCGGAAGAATGGAAGAAGCGATAACCGAGCGACGATCTGGACGTTCGCGCATCGCCATGGCTGCGCCGCAAGCTCCCTGTGGAGGCGTATGATATCCAATCTCCCTTGCTTTTTGTACAGCCTGTGGCAGCTCGGTTACCGAATGCGGTGCAAACAATCCTTCGATGAATCCGTCTACAAAAGCAGCTACGCCTTCACTGTTAATTTTGGAGACAGTCTGCAGACGTTTCTCCTGGGCTTCCGGCGAATCCTCATATCCGGTCGAATGAACCAGTCCCCATGCGTTCAAATAGTCTGCATACTGCTCAGCCAGCACAAGAGCTACATAACCACCCATCGAGTGGCCGAGTACCGTAACCTTGTTCAGATTTAAATGATCCAGCAATCGGATAACATCTTCTGCCATTTGTTCAATCCGGTAGGCCCCTTCCGGTGCCGGACTGCGGCCATGCCCATGCAGATCCGGCACAATACAGCGATACGTTCTGGACAATTCGGGAACAACTTCATCCCAGTAGGCAGAGCTGCCCATAAAACCGTGCAGCAATACAAGCGGCTCACCTGCACCGGTATCGGTAAAATAAAGAAGTTCGGATGGTTGCTGTATAGGTTGATTCATGAATGATTGCCTCCCTGTGCAGTTAGTTCGGAAATGTACAGAAATCATTTATCTATAGTAGGTATAACCTATTCGATATCGAATTCACTATGATCATTTTATTCAGACTAATGATGTATGCCTATTCAATCGGTAATACCCAGTCCACGAACCGCCGCTTCCACGACGTCCTCTGCCATTTTCATAACATGGCGCAATGAGGTTGTCTGTAGCGTCCAGTAGGGTTTGGGTCCATTCTCATTCACAATGGCTGCGATACTGTATGTGCCTACGCCCGGAAATTTGCCTCCTACGGACAACGCAGGGAATAGCGGCTCTTCTCCAATGCTATACAGTCCTACCGAGCGCTGCTGACCGAGGCAGGCATCTATCGCAATAATCGTCAGATCACCCGATATGCGTGGAATACGCTCATGCAGATTATGCGCATCGCAGGGATACTCCATTGTACCTGTAATATTGGGAATGCTGTATGCTTCCAGACCACTGCCGATCAGCGGTCCCAGTGCATCTCCTGTTGAACGGTCTGTACCGATACACACAAAGGCAAGCTCCTCCAGCGCATGACGGCTGTGAATCATCCGGAAAAACTGGGTCAACCCATCCCGGTTCACATTGCGCCGGTTCTGCTGGTCATAGGGAAGCAGACTTGACTGACGATTAATCATATAATAGTAGATTCCCTCCTCAACTGTGCATATCTATAGTAATTTTAACCGATGCGCCCTATTACCGCAAAATATTGGTTCCCCGCCGCTATCCATGGTACAATACAACAAAATCAGCTTTTGTTACAGAAAGGGAGAACGTACCGATGGATTTGTCCCAACCTACAACGGAAAATCTGGAAGTCATGATTGAAGCGATCAAAACCAAGCTTCGGATGGCCAGTGGTGCAGCGATGCAGGCTTCTGCTTTTTCGCTGGATCAGTATGAAGATATCCATGAAGTCTATGATATTGTGATGAATAAACCCAACTTGAGCATCAGTGAAGTTGAAGCACTTGTGTCCGAACTGGGACGTCTGCGCAGCAAATAACTTTTCACTTTTCCAGGTATCAAAGCCTGCTTTCCTTTTTTGAGGAAGCAGGCTTTTTTATGTGGATCTTGTTACTATGCTTCTTTTGATTCGTAGACATTTAGCATATTGTTTACGAATGTTTGCTGTTAACAGGGTTCAGTCGTGAATACAGGGTTAAATTTAACATAACGATAACAAATGAAAGAAGGCGATCCCTATCTCATCTCCAGCTTTTCCTGAGCGTTCAGGACGCAAGTTCTCCAATCTCCCTCTATGGCTCATAATTACCCTCGTGCTGATTGCAGGAGCAGCAGTTTCTTTTATCCTCCTTAATCTGGTTACCTGGCTGATTCAGAATGCATTCGGCGGTCAGGTTCATATATGGGAAAATGAATTCCAGCGCGAGGTGCGCACTTATCATGAAGAACCACTCCGAAGTACAATGCTGTTTTTCACATATCTGGGCGGATTTTATTCGACAGTCTGTGTATCACTTGGTTTTGCGCTGCTATTGGCAGTATGGCGCGAATACCGTGAAGCACTAATGCTGCTTGTGACATCACTAGGTGCATGGCTGCTGAATACGATTCTGAAAGCACACTTTATGCGTCCACGTCCTGAACTGGAATTCTGGACGCACGCTTCAGGGTACAGCTTTCCCAGTGGTCATGCGACGATCGCTGCAGCTATGTACGGGATGTTGTTCTTTATCTGGGCCCGCTATCGCAGGCAGAAAAACCAGTCCATGGTACCAGCCATCCTGTGTGGTATTATACTCATCGCCTTGATCGGCATTACACGTGTATACCTCGGCGTTCATTATCCAACCGATATTATTGCCGGTTTTGCCAGCGGATTTCTGTGGCTGATTACATGTGCGTATGCCTTGTCTGTATGGCAAAAAAGAAAGCCCCAGCAACCTTTTGACGATGCAAAGGGGTAAGCAACCAATGTTTCATGCGTATGCCCCATGTTTATATACGAAGTAAGACAAACGAGCGAGATAGCCCACTTCAACGGTTACGTGCCTTCAGCTGAAATGGACTAGCGTAGCGTAAAGTAAAGGAGGCGATCTGCATGTGGGGAATCATTATCAGTATTGTGCTCGCCGTTATTATTGGCCTGATCGGTAATGCGCTCGCAGGCAAAGCAATGCCTGGTGGTATCATTGGAGCCGCTATTGCCGGATTTGTAGGAGCATGGCTGGGCGCCCTGTTGTTTGGTGACTTCGGCCCGAATATCGGTGATTTTGCGATTATCCCGGCTATTCTGGGAACTGCGATTTTCGTTTTTCTGCTTGGACTGTTATCCCGACTGCTCCACAGAGCATCCTGATCTCAGACAGGCATGATATAAGCCATACTTATGGTAAGCTGCAACATAATACTTAATACTCCCAGAGAAGCTTCACTTGATATGATATGGCTGGCTCTTCGGCTCTAGTCGCAGAACCGTACGCTATTACACGCAACCTACACTAATTGAAGGAGTGATTTTTTATGAACGAAGCAGAAAAAGAGTACCCAATGCAAAGCGGTTCCACATTTTTGAAAGGTGTATTTATCGGTGGCCTGATCGGTGCCGCTGCCGCGCTGCTCTTCTCCCCAAAACCGGGACGCGAGCTGCGCAGTGATCTGTCCGACAAACTGGCTGTAGCCGGTGAAAAAACCAAAAATGTATACGGTACTGTATCCGACCAGACAATGCAAGCAGCTGGCCTGATCAGTGACAAAACCGTAGAACTGGCAAGTGTGGTAGGCGACAAAGCTACAACTATCGCTCAGACCGTAGCTACCAAAGCTACTGACCTGACTGGTAAAGCCAAATCTTCGATCGGTGTAGGCGAATCTGCTGATCAAGAAAAAGCAGAAGCCAAAGAAAACATCGTAAAACATGTAGCTGAAGCTTCCAAAAACATCGCTGAAGATGTAAAAGGTGCAAAAGAAGATGTAGCCAAAGAAGTAACCAAAGCTGCTGAAGACGTGAAAAAAGATGCCAAGCCGCTGACTTCGTCCGGTTCCGGTTCTTCCACATCTACAGGTTCCAGCACAGGCGCTTCGACGACAACTGGATCTGCAACGGGTTCTACAACATCTACTACACCAGGTTCCACTACAACGGGTTCTAACCCGTCAACAAACAATAACTTTAACTCCAACAACAAACGCTAATATAACCTGGATTGACCAAAATAGCCGGCTCATTGCAGTCGGCTATTTTTATGCCCGATGTGGCGAATTCATATGAAAGCGAGGGAGTCTCATGGCTGACAAAGATAAAGAGTTATCACCTACATCCCCTGAAGTGGTACCTCCGCCAGATAATGTGCGCGAGCATCCATTCGAATTGCGTCATGAAGTGAAGCGTCTGAATGAACGCCTCGATCAGCTAACCAAAGCGCTGGACAAAGCGGAAATCAGAGATATCATCGAGAATTATAGCAGTGTACGCCGCCGCCTGATTACCAACTTTATTGCTGGTACTGCTCGTGGTCTTGGCTTATCACTGGGTACTATCGTCATCCTGGCGCTGCTCGCCTTTATCCTGAGCCAAATGGTTTCGCTGCCAGTAATCGGTGATTATATTAGTCAAATTCTCGATTATGTCAAAGCTTCCCAAGGTGCAGATACAAGTGGAGGCAAAGGTTAACAGAAGTAAATTCGCATCGCTTCCTTTATCAAAATCCTTGTGCGTGGATAAAAGATACAGCAATGTTATCCTTTATCCGCGCACAGGGATTTTTTATTATCAGGTGGAGTTGTCTTTTCTACCTGAGTTTGAGGTTGAAACTGTACGTGTAAATCAAGGTAGTGCAGCAGGAATAGGCTGTAGGTGGCAAAATATCGATCGGTGTTGGCTGCCTGCTATGCTAGTATACTGATGATGCATCAACCACTGCGGAAAGGGAATCATTCCGTCGTCCTCCGGTTAAGAATGGATATTTTGAATCACCGATTGTATCGGTAAATATCCATTCTTAAATGTCGTCCTTTGGAATGATTCCCTTCCCTCCGCTCTGCTGTTTGCGCAGACTTCTTTTGAAAGCATGCTTAGTGCTATTACGCTATAGTTTAAAAATGATAAATGAAATAACAAATCCTTTATTCCTTTGGGATTTTTGAGCTTAGCATTGTGTATTTTAGATTTCTTAGAGAAACAAGAATGTATTCCAAGCTCTAAGCGAAGGAATTGGAATTAGACTCCAGCAGCGAAGCGGCCCTATTTAAGATTGGATATCCTCCGCTGCAAGCGGATATTCAGGATATCTGATCTTAACGAGGGGCAGGAGACTAATCCAATTTCGGAGCGGACAATCTTACATTCACTTCAGTTCCATTTATAGTCCTCTTTAAAATCAAACCTCTAGCATCCCATTAGAACAGAGAGCGCATTTACACTCACACTCCAAATTCTGCATCATATAAAACACAGCAGGAAATTAAAAAAGGTATGCTTCAACCTCCATTTGGAGAATCAAAGCATACCTCAGTCAATTGCCATAACCGACAATTTAATCTTGTACATGTGCAACATTAACCCGATGATGAAGCGTTAGACATAATTTGTTTAAGCTTCTCCGTAGCGCGCTTCTGGATACGCGATACACTCATCTGGGATACACCCAGCTTTTGTGCAATCGCACGTTGGGATTGACCTTCCTGGAAGGCAAGCAGCAGTACTTTTTGTTCCTGCTCCTTCAGCTGGCTAAGTGCCTGCTGCAGATCCATCCGCTTCTCTACTGCATCGTAATCATTCACATCTGCACTGATAAGTTCACCCAGTGTAGCTGCGCTTTCTTCCTGGGACAATGGCGAATCCAAAGATACGTAGTGATAGCATTCGCGTCCTGCCAGGACTTCAATGGTTTCCTCTTCCGAAAGTTCCAGAAAACCGGCAATTTCCCGCACACTCGGGGAACGTTCCAGTTTGACCGTCAATTCGTCGATCGCCTGCTGAACCAGGGCTCCCTTTTCTTTGATTCGGCGCGGAACTTGTATGTACCACGATTTATCGCGCAAAAAGTTTTTCATATGCCCGATCATACTCTTCATGGCATATGGTTCAAAGGGAATCCCCAAAGAAATATCATACTGTTGCAAAAGACGAATCAATGCCATTTGACCGACCTGGTACAAATCTTCGTACAAGTCCGGGCGGTTACGGGCAATTTTACCCGCAGCCATCTTAACCATAGGCTCGTACTTTTTGATCAGTACGGTCGCAATGTCATTGTCTTTTGTTTGTTGATACTCCCAGATCAGGCCGATCGCCTCGTCCATCGATTCGGGGGGAGTCACTCTTTCACTCATACTCTTTCCTCGCTTAGAGCAAGGCTTTTGGACATGACGACACGAGTACCCTGGCCAGCTACATTTTCAATGCTGACATCATCCATCAATGCCTGCATCAGATAGAAGCCGAGTCCGCCAATCTGAACATCATTCAGATCTTTGTCATGCAGTGTGCTTTCTTCTCCGCCACCTTTTACTGTTTCGAAGCTCTCCCCTTCGTCTTCGACAGTAATGGATAACGTTTCTTCACCAATTTCGAACGTTACATCAATATGTCCATCATTTTGCCCATAGGCATACAGCACGGAATTGTTACATGCTTCGGATACGGCTACTTTCATATCTTCAATATCTTCATATGAAAATCCCATTTTGGAAGCAATTCCGTACAGATTCAATCGTACTACATCTACAAACTCTGCGGTTGCAGGTAAATTAAGTATTACTTTTTGAGTATCAGCTTTCATGCTATGTTCGATCCTTTCCTAGTGGGAGTTCTCCTGAGGGGCAAAAAACTTGGCAATTCCGGTCATTTCAAACAGTTTCTGAATTTGTGGAGGAACCTCTTCAACAGTAAAGCTGGCATTCATACCGTGCCGTGCTTTGAGGATAGAGAGCAGTATACCGATACCTGTGCTATCAATATATTTCAGGTCTTTCATATTTACGATCAGATCCTGGCCAGCGTCGCCTACAAGCGGCTCCATAACCAGACGAAAATCAGGCGCTACCGATAAATCCATTTCCCCGCTTAAAAAGACAGTGCATGCGCCTTCTTCGAGTTGGGTTACTGCATTAAATTTTTCGTTTTTGTTAGTAGTCATAGACATTCTCCCCTGAACAATGGTTTCTTTACTAATAACCCAATCTGTTATCTTATGAAACATATCCTAAATAACCGATTGGAGGACTGCTTTTTATTATATCCTGTTTTTTATAGTATATACAATTTTTAGTTGTTATAACAACTTTAGTGGGGACAGCGCAAATCTAGCCTTTTCCGCCAATGGCAGCAAGAGCTTATTACGCATTATATGTTGATTCGGTTATCACATACGAATGATCAATATACCGTTTTTTTGGATTCATACCTTGATAGCTCCAATGCATAACGTTCCATCATTGCTTTTACGCTACTCATTTTGACCGGTTTGCTTATATAATCATCCATGCCTGCTGCAAAGCATCGTCCTTTGATACCTTCCATCACATCAGCAGTCATTGCAATAATGACCGAACGTTCTCCATTCCCCAGCTCGCGTATAATCCGCGTAGCTTCCAGTCCGTCAATATTAGGCATCTGTACATCCATAAAGATATAATCATACGTCTGGTCAGAGGCCATCCGGATCGCTTCATCTCCATCATCTGCAGTATCCGGCTCGTAACCGAGTCTATTGAGCATACTAACCATCAGCTTCTGATTGATCGGATGGTCGTCTACAATCAGAATGCGGGGAATGGAGCCGCTCTTTTGAAGTAGATTTATTGGTCTTTCCTCTACCACATCTACTTCTGTCTCTTCAACCGTGTATTCACCCACACAGATGCTAAAGGCAAATACTGCTCCATCGCCAGGTTCCATCTCTTTGCATTCCAGACGGATGTCTCCACCCATCATCTGTACCAGGTTTTTGCAAATCGCCAGGCCCAGTCCGGTTCCACCATACTTTCTTGTCATGGATGAATCCAATTGGGAAAATGGCTGGAACAGCTGCTCCCGCTTCTCCAGAGCAATCCCGATGCCTGTATCCTTGACCTTGAATTCCAGTTCCAGACGATTATCGTGCTGGCCTACTGCTTCTACTTCCAGATAGACACCGCCCTGCTCGGTAAATTTGATAGCATTTGCGGTCAAATTAATGAGTACCTGACGCAGACGCGCCATATCTCCGAACAGATAGCCCGGTACATTGTCTCCAATTCGGTAAAGCAGCTCCAGACCCTTTTTGCCAGCCTCGACCGAAAATAGTCCAAACACTTCGGAAATACAATTTTCGAGTGAAAATGGATGTTCTTCCAGTTCCATTTTGCCTGATTCCATTTTGGTAAAGTCCAGAATATCGTTAATGACCATGACGAGTGTATCTGCACTGCTGCGGATAATCTCGGCATAGTCCTTTTGTTCAGGTTGAAGATCGGTCTCCATCAACAGATCGATCATACCGATTACTCCGTTCATCGGAGTACGGATTTCGTGGCTCATCATCGCCAGGAATTCGGTTTTGGCTTTGGCTGCAATCTCGGCAGCTTCCTTGGCACGAACCAGTTCCTGGTTCATTTTTTCAAGTTCCAACGTTTTTTGCTGCAGCAGCATGGACTGGGTTTTGTGACGCTTGTTGGTCAGATACATATTTACAAATCCTTCAATCTTGGATTTCAGGATTTGCGGAATAAATGGTTTTACCATGTAATCAATAGCGCCTGCAGAATATCCGGCAAACAGATGCTCGGCTTCCTTGCTATTGGCAGACACAAAAATAATCGGAATTTCTTTGGTTTTCTCACGGGCTTTGATCAGTTTGGCAGTCTCGATGCCATCCATCCCCGGCATCTGAACATCCAGAATAATAACAGCAAATTCATCCTTGAGCAGACAGCGCAGCGCTTCTTCCCCTGAAGTCGCTTTGACGAGATTATAACGTTCACTCTCGAGAACGGCTTCCAGGGCAAGCAAGTTTTCAGGTCGATCATCTACCAGCAAGATATGAATCGGTTCATGAAACCTCATGGTATCCCCCTACATTCTCTAGTTAATTTTCCGGTATACCTTTTCCAGTCGATCCAGTGGTTCATACGAATCACTGTAGCCGGTGAACTGCATCGACTCTTTGGAGCCCAGCACCAGAATACCGAAGCGGCTAAGACTTTCATGAAACAATCCATGAACACGTTCACGGAGTTTATCGTCAAAATAAATCATTACATTTCGGCACAAAATTACATTAAACTCGTTGAACGAGCGGTCAGTAGCCAGATTATGCTCCGCAAAAATAATATGCTTGCGAAGAAACGGCTGGAAAATAACGGATTGGTACTTGGCTGTATAATATTCAGAAAAAGAGCGGGTACCGCCAGCTTCCAGATAATTCTTGGTGTATAGCTGCATACGATCAATACCGAAGACGCCTTCGCGCGCCTGCTGTAGTGAACGGTTATTCATGTCGGTCGCATAGATCCGTGCTTTGTCCAGCAGACCTTCTTCGTGCAGCAAGATTGCCATCGAGTATACTTCTTCTCCCGTGGAGCAGCCCGCATGCCATATCCGAATATACGGATAGGTCCGCAGCAGGGGAATGACTTTTTCCCGGAACATACGGAACAGGTGCGGATCCCGGAACATCTCTGTCACCGGAATCGACAGGTTCTGTACAAATCGTTCAAAACAGGAACGATCATGCAGTATTCTCTCCTGAAGAGCCGAGACAGATTTGAGATTCTCCGCATGGACATGATGCCATATTCTGCGGGTCAATGAAGCACGCGCATAATTACGGAAGTCATATCCGTACAAACGATGTACCCCTTCCAGCAGCAGATCGATTTCAATATTCTCGCGCTCTGCGAGATTAGTGATAATCTGACCTTCCCCTTGGGGCGAGTTTGAATTGTTCTGTATTTGTTCATGATCCGTCGGTGTCATCTTTTCAGCCCCGATTCCTTGTAAACTGTACGTAATTCGTATTCGGTATAAAGCCGGTTCACTGTATTGTGCAACCGGCTTCTCAACATTTGTACATGTTCGTCAAAATTATATGGTCGTTCGTTGTTCTTTGGCTTGAGATCAGGATGGATCCGCGTAAAATCGGAACCATTTCTATCCGAATTGGTCGTATCTGAACACACAGATAAATCGCCAACGTTTAACATTATAAATCATTTACCCACTTTTGTGCTCTACGAATACAACCAAACACGCATTAATGATAAAAGTTGGTCCGTTTGTATTGGTTTTTTGACATAATCTGAGGCTCCCGCTTCAATACACTTGGACCGATCGTCCTTCATTGCCTTGGCAGTCAGCGCAATAATCGGTAATTTGTCATACCCTGGCATCTGACGAATAATACGCATCGCTTCGTATCCATCCATTTCCGGCATCATCATATCCATGAGAATCAGATCAAAATCCTGCTGTGCCAGAATATCGATTGCTTCGCGTCCATTCTCGGCGAACGTCACTTCCATCCGGTATCCTTCCAGTACACTGGACAGGGCAAATACGTTTCGTACATCATCATCTACCAACAGGATTCGCTTGCCTTCGAACAGAGTCTCCTTGTTATGCAGCTTCTGCAAGATACGACGCTTGTCTTCCGGCAGATCCGCTTCTACCCGGTGCAGGAAGAGGGTCGTCTCGTCCAGCAGACGTTCCGGCGATTTGACGTCTTTGACGATAATAGACTCCGCATACTTGCGCAGCTGGGTCTCTTCCTTGGTATCCAGATCCTTGCCGGTGTAAATAATGATCGGCAAATCGCTCAGACGATGATTATCACGAATACGATCCAGCAGTTCAAAGCCGGTCATATCGGTCAGCATCAGATCCAGTACCATACAATCATAACGCTTGCCGTCCAGTTCTTCCAGCGCAGCCTTGCCTGTCGATACTGCAGTGATGGAGACATCATCATGACCAATCAGTTCAATAATAGACTGACGCTGAATTGCATCATCCTCTACGATCAGTAGCTGCTTCAGTCCCTGCTCGGTATAGGATTCCAGATGGGAAAATGCTTTTTCCAGCGCTTCCTTACTGGATGGTTTTTTGAGGTAGGCAATCGCCCCCATCATGAGTCCCTGCTTGACATCATCCATGACAGAAATGACGTGTACCGGAATATGACGGGTATGGGCATTGCTTTTCAGTTCACTGAGGATTGCCCATCCATCGATCACCGGCAGTTGGATATCAAGTATAATTGCATCCGGTTTGTAAGTCTTGGCCATATGCAGACCAGTGTCACCCTGCATACCTACGAGTGCTTTGAATCCACGATCTCTGGCCATATCCATCAGGATTTTGGCAAAGTTCGGATCATCCTCGATAATCAGCAGTACTTTGTCTTCCTTGCTGATCTGGTCACGGTCATCAGCCAGCGGCTGCGGAATAACGGCAGACTCTGTCTCGGCAGCCTGTTTGCGATTATTCATACGCATGGAGGACTGCTGCAATACCTGATCGGTAAAATCAGCCGACATGTAGCCGGAATTGATGCGGTCTGCAGTACTATCTGTCTTGCTTTCTGTCTCGTCAGCCGATGATGGAACCAGCTTCGGCAGATAGAGGGTAAAGGTACTGCCTTTGCCTTCTTCCGAAGTGACGGTAATTCCACCGCCCAACAGACGGGACAGCTCGCGGCTGATGGACAATCCCAATCCAGTTCCGCCATATTTACGACTTGTCGTACCATCCACCTGCTGGAACGCTTCAAAAATCAGATCCAGTTTATCCTGCGGAATACCGATACCGCTGTCGATCACTTTGACTGCGATATACGCTTCTTCTCTGTTCAGGTAGGATGGCAGTTCTCCCGGCTCTGCCTGATCGATATTCATTTCGATATATCCTTTTTCCGTAAACTTGAATGCATTGGACAGCATATTGCGGAGAACCTGCTTAACCCGGTGCTCGTCGGTTACAATGGCTTCCGGCACCTGATCGCCGATCGTAATATGCAGATCAATTCCTTTTTTCGCCGCTACAGGAGCAAAGTTCATATTTACAAAGGACTCCAGATTGGTCACCGGTATAGCTTCACGGTTAATTTCCATTTTGCCGGCGTCGACCTTGGAGAGGTCCAGAATCTCATCAATCATCTTGAGCAAATCCGCGCCAGACATATAGATGGTACTTGCGTACTCCATCTGCTTGTCGGTCAGATTGCCATCCTTGTTCTCAGTCAGCAGCTGGGATAGAATCAGCAGACTGTTCAGTGGTGTACGAAGTTCGTGGGACATATTCGCCAGGAATTCCGATTTGTACTTACTCGTTACAGCCAGCTGCATCGCCTGTTGTTCCAGCTGATGCTTGCTCTGTTCAATCTCTTCATTCTGCTCTTCCACATGCTGGATCTGTTCCTGCAATTCGCGGGTCTTGGCGATCAATTCATTATTAAAATGCTCCAGCTCTTCCTGCTGGCGCTGCAGCATATCTTCGGAACGCTTGAGTTCCTCGGTCTGTTCTTCCAGACGTTCATTGGAGCGGCGCAGTTCTTCCTGCTGCATTTGCAGCTCTTCGGACTGGCTCTGTAACTCTTCTGTCAGTGCCTGAGATTCACGCAGCAGTTCCTCTACGTGCAGACGACGATTGATGTTATTGATAATTATGCCAAGATCCTGGGTAAGTAAGTGAAGCAGCTGTCTCTGCAGTGATGTAAATGCACGCAATGAAGCCAGCTCGATAACGCCCAGCAGCTCGTCGTTAAACAGTACTGGATAAATCAGCACACTCTGTGGCTTGCTCGCACCCAGTCCGGAATTGACCGGAATGTACCCTTCCGGTACCTGATCCAGCACGATCGGCTTCTGATCGGCAGCACACTGTCCGGTCAGTCCTTCACCAATACGAATCTCTTTTTTGGAACATAATTCGCCATCGGCAGCATACGCTGCTTTGAGCATGATTTTATCGCTGGCATCATTCGTTCGCAAATACAAAGCGCCAAAATGGGCTCCAAGTGTCGGAGAAAATTCATTGATAAAAGTCTGTGCACTCTGTTCCAGCGTGTTAACGCCTCGCAGCAGCTCGGTAATGCGTGATGTATTGGAATCCAGCCAGGACTGGTCTTCCTGTGCCTGACGATATTGATCTTCCATATGACGCTTTTCCTGCAAATCTTCGGCCATCTGCTGGAATACTCTAGCTACATCGCCGATCTCGTCCTTGGATTTGATCTTAATACGACGGATAACGCCAAAACGTTCTTCCGAGAATCCCTTGATCATCAGGGATACGGTTCCAAGACCTTTGCTGATACTTGGTACAATCCAAAGCATGACCAGCAAGCTCAGTACAACGCCGGCAAGCATCACATAGGTGGTAATCCGAATCGAATTCTGATAAGCAAGATTGGCCTGCGCAATCTCCGTATCAATCGCATTATCCTGATATTCCGCGAGGTCGGATATGCTCTGATTCAGATTTGTCTGCGCATCCAGCCCTACCTGGGTTCGGTAATTGTTCGCAGCGGCAATCTGGTCTCCTGCTACTAGCGAAGTCAGCTGGCGCGAGTAATCAATAAAGGTCTGCCAGTTAACCGCCACCGTTTCAATCTGTTTCTTTTCTTCTGGTGTATTGGAAGATTCACTTAGCAGTTTGAGGCTGTTCTGACTGCTCGTGATCATCTGTTCAATTGTGACACGGCTCTGCTCTACCGGCTGCGTCGAAGCGCTGAGCAGCATATTGGCTGCTTCACGGGCAATCACATTCATTTGAGAGCGGATATCGGTTGAATACCGTACTTTGAGATAGCGCTCCTGGTATACCTTATCAAGCTGTTCATTCATATAGTTCATCCGGTCATACGTAATAAAGCCCAGCGTCATCAATAATAAAATGATGACACTGAACCCCAAGACCAGCTTCGTTCTTAGCTTCATTAATTGTCCGCTCCTTCATTGAGTGAAATCCACACCAGACACTTATCATCATCCCGGTCTGCAGGTGCACTTGCTTCAAAAAATACGGTTTCGATTTTTTGTTTATCCAGTTGATGATTGGATTTCAGCTGATCAATCAGGAAATCAAGCTGCACATCCTGATCGCCTTCCACTGCTTCAAGCAGACCATCTGTATACAGTACCAGATGTCCGTCTCCTTCATAATGGAAACTGCGTGGCTCCGCTTCAATTCGGTCAAACAAGCCAACAGGGAACGTACTCGTACTGAGCTTGGTTACTTCTCCATTATCATCAAAGAAAAGACCTGGAGGATGTCCGGCATTAACATAATCGATCCGTTTGTACTTGGTATCTACCACCAGATAAATCGCCGTAAAGTAGTATTGTACCAGCTGATTCTCAATATGAAGCTGATTAAAACGACGGTTCAGCTCCTGAATGACTTTCTCCGGTTCTACATAGGTAGTAACTGTATCCTTAAGCACAGATGCGATAAACATGCAGAACAAGGATGAAGAAATACCATGCCCCATCATATCCAGCAAAATGACGCCATAACGTCCTTCTCCAAGAGGATACCAGGCATACAAATCACCTGCCAGCTCAAAAGAAGGCTTGTACAGGGCTTCAATCTGGAAAGAAGGATCATGAATCGGCGTACTTAGCACCGCATGCTGTACCAGACTGGCTAATTTAAGCTCATCCTGGATATGCTGGTCTCTTTCTTTATGCCAGTCTTTCTCGTGCTTGAGTCGCAAAGCCAGACGCATACGAGCCAGCAATTCCACTTTGTTGATCGGCTTGGTCACATAATCCATTGCTCCGGCATCCAGTGCTTCCGCCAGTTTTTTGGAATCTCCTACTGCTGTGACCATAATAATCGGAATATCTTTCAGCAGCTCATGCTGCTGAATAATCCGGCAGGCTTCAATACCATCCATTTCGGGCATCATCATATCCAGCAAAATCAGGTCAAACGAATTGGCTTTGGCACGTGCTACTGCATCAGGTTCACCCAGACCAAGATGTTCGAACATTTCCCGGGCCGATGCGGAAGTGACGATATTGGTATATTGTTCTCTTTTCAGAATCTCACGGATAATTATTACATTGGTCGGATTATCATCAACGATTAATATATTCATAACTTCTCCTCATTCCCTTATTTCATGAAGCGGATTCATATACCTTGTTTTCATTATAAGCCAACTGTCATCGTTATCCAAAAAGGGGCTGTATCAAAAACTCGTCAAAAAACCTCCAACTCCACCATGGAAGTGGAATTGAAGGCATTTTCCTTACAAATCTAGGCCCTAGCGGGGACAACGGTTATATGATTTTGATACAACCTCTTTGTCTTTAGCATGCAGCCTCTATAATTAGGATTTATGATTGGCAATAATAAGTACTTTATCTTGGTCCAATTCCTGCTCGTAAAAATCTGCCTCTGCCTGGGTAAATCCCAGTGAGGTGATTTTGGAACGCAGTTCATCACCACGTGAACGGAAAAGATTGGCAAGTGAGTCAAACATGCCTTCTTCCTTCAGCCCGATCTCCTGTGCCCCGGCTGTCTCGGCAATTTTGGCTGTAACGTCCTGCTGATGCGCCAGTACATAGATATCATCAAACCCATATCCCGTACTTTGGAGCTCCTTCACAACTTCTACAGCTTGTATACCGTTTGCTACAACTTTGGCGTATGGCTTGGCATTAGTCGGATTCATGTCTATCACCTGCTTTCACAAGATAGTCAATATACCATTTACCCACACTGCCGACCTATGAAACATATTTTTTTCAGAAATAATTAATATTTACTCCGATAATGTATCGAAAATATCTGCGCTGACAATCTTCCCTGTGCGAGGGTCGGTAAAGACTTTAAAAGCATAAAAGTCATTATTGTAGCCTTCCCCATCATCTGCTGTGAAATCCGGTTCACCCAACTCACTGGTAATCGCCTGCTTGTTAATAGGAAGCGTGTGACCATCTAGTGTCAGTGATCCAGCCTGTGCGGGTACACTTATATAGTAAATGTGATCCCCCATCATGCCTACTTTCACATCTTCATACTCATATTCCGTATAGCCAGCATCCGTCTTCACCTGACGAAGCGGTTCGCCCTTTTTGTTCAGCAGCTCTGCCCGGCTGTCACTAAGAGAGACGCCATTTAGAGTATGGTAGCTGAGTGTATCCTCGGTATCGGGTTCTTCGTATACGGAATCTGTTGCAGAAGTTATGGAAGCAGTATGGATACTGTTATCCGCGGGTATCGCGGCATACTCAGCAGACTGCACAGCTACGACTGGCTGTAACGGTGCATCAGATACCTGGGCAGAACCGTTGTAAGGGGACAATATTCCAGCGAGTAACATCATGTAAGTAAGCATCGTCTCACCCTTTCTGCGGTTTACACATGAATCATCATGTAGCCGTTGGTCGTTTGGAGATTATCAGAACATTGAATTCGGAATATTTAATTAAATATCGTTATTTCGTCGGGATCTTGCGGAATTTCTGCCATACGTTTACTGCTGTATCTACCCAGTTCAACCATGCACCATTGTTATGACCATTTTTGTCATATGTAGCAGAGTAGGATTGCAACGTACGATCTTCCGGAGTAGAAGCTGTTACCATGGAATGTGCATTGGTAGAATGCTCCGATTTGCCACTGGCAAATTTCACACGATCAAATAATGTACCGGATACTTCTTTAGTTTTGAGCGTCAGATCTTTTACAGTTTCAGTGATTTCACTCAGTACCACGCCAAGATTTTTGACGGATTCTACAACCGGATCAACCTGCTGCAGCTTATGTTCGACATCTCCTGTAATCTCATTAACATTACGGATAGTCTGTTTTACTTCGTATGTCAGTTCTTCCATTGTCTTTTGTACATCCTTCAAGGTTGCGGATACATTATCCAGCGAATCCTTGGCGGATAACAGGGTCTTAACGAGGAATACAACGAGTACTGCGAATGCGATAGCGACAACCGCTACACTGATACTGATAACAATGTTCATAATTTACCCTCTCTTTCAACAATGAATGTTTTGGTTTCACATTTTTTCAGGATGTTATTCATAAACTACCCTTCTGTTTTACCACCGAAACAGAAGCAAGACTTGTTCGGGGAAATATACCAACATCTGTTTCAACCTATAACCGCGCGGTTAAGGTACATTTACTAATTAATAAGTAACTAATTTCATACCGTCCTCGTTACCCGATATCCAATCGGAAATGCGGTTTGTTCAAATTTACAAATGAAAGGGTGATATTCATGTTGAAATGGTCCGTTATTTTTCTGATTATTGCGATTGTTGCCGGCGTGTTCGGATTCTTCGGAATCGTTGAAGCGGCTGCTACTATTGCCAAGGTGCTGTTCTTCCTTTTCCTGGTGCTGTTCGTGATCAGCCTGTTTACAGGACGCAGACGAACGTATTAACAATAGAGTCATTCATTGTACCAAATGGAATGAATCTGCAGCTCTGCTGTGATCCAAATGGTATCTCATCAGCAAAAAGAGCCTTTCTCTTCGGGAGAAGGGCTCTTTTTGTATGGGTGGCCATAGTTACGGACTTATCCGAAATAACCTGCTACACTTTGCAATTACTATTTAACGCATCAGCAATCGGGGCAGCTTGAATAAATCCAGCCGAAAACGGACCAAAACTTCATTTTTGCCAAATTCCATTTGTTTTACTTCTACAATAGCCGGAAAATACTTGGTCAGCGAAATGTCTATAGGCTCCAAAAGCGCTCCTGTCCATTCACCATGTTGTACGGTAGTATGACGATGGGTCAACACCAGCTGGTTACCCTGCAACCGGGCATCAAAATCCAGCAGCGCCCCAAAAGGAATACCCAGATAATCTCCTGTCAGATCCGCCTGTACTACATTCCCCTGCCAGGTGAAATCTGCTCCCTTGATATGCAGCCCCAGCGGATAATCTTCCTGATGATCCAGCAGCTCCTTGCGGGCAAGCTGATTAAATTCCTGCGGACTAAGTGTAATTTCCAGCCGCTTCTGCTGGATCATGGTTTGTATCTTGGCGGTTGTGTCGAGCTCTGTGTAATCAAGACCGGGATGACGCTGCGGAGCGACCATCCAGGCCAGCCATGCGACTCCGGCTGCCGCGATGACCAGTAGGATAACCAGAGCAACCAGCAGCCATTTCCAACGAAAACGTCTGGAATGCCGCTCGGAAACCGATGATTCTCTCACGGTATATACCTCTTTTCCATTCGATCCTGTACGATAGGGAGCAGAAGAAAGTATACGGTATACAAATCTTCCCTTTTAAATAAAATAATACAATAAGCAATCCTCAAACTATTCCCTGCTCAAATCTCTTTTGGCTCCACATGTACATGCACATAATGAATATTATGCACCTCTGCCATCTTCGCTTCAACCTTATCACTAATATGATGGCTCTCGGTAATTGTGAGTTCAGGAGAGACTTCGATAATGACATCAACCAGCGTCTGGCTGCCATTGATACGGGCTTTGATATCCTTGATATTCTCTACGCCTTCAATAGAAGCAATGGTCTCGCGCAGACCGGGCAGTTCCTGCTCATCGAATCCGTCTGTCAGCCGGTGCATCGAATCGCTGAGTATATCCCAGGCGGTTTTGCAGATCAGCAGGCCTACGACCAGAGCAGCGACAATATCCAGCCATGGCATCCCCAGCTGGGAGCCGATAATTCCGACTGCGGCTCCTACACTGACCATTGCATCAGAGAGATTATCCTTGGCCGCTGCCATTAATGCCTGACTATTGGTACGCTGAGCCAGCTTCCGATTATAGCGGTAGACTCCATACATAATGACTGCACAAACGATAGCGACTCCTGCCAGCCACGGCTCGGGTGCCTGTTCTTGCCCGGCAAATAACAGCCCCACACCATCTACCAGTACCTGGAACCCTACCATCGCCATAATAAAAGACGCAATCAGCGCCGCAACGGTCTCTGCACGAAAATGTCCGTACGCATGATCCGAATCCGGCGGTTTCCGCGAAATACGCAGTCCGATCAATACAGCGACAGATGCTACAATATCCGTCAGATTATTCATCCCGTCTGCACGCAGCGCACTCGACAGAAACAGATAACCAAGAATGAGCTTGAACGCGGACAGAATCAGATAGGTGACAATACTAAGCCACGCTCCACGTTCGCCTTCCTTGATATTCTGATATACATCCACCATGTTGTTGGTTCCTCCCCATGCAGACCGTGCTTTTCTTTCTCTTCATAGCCCGCTTCCCATTTCATCTGTCCATCGTAACAAACGGTTTTGTTGTGGGTCTAGAGAAACGTTGTAGGGAAAGGTAAACCTTGTAGGTTGGAGCAAACCTTGTAGCGCCGGGCAAAGCAAGTAAGCCAGGTGAAATGTTGTGAAGAATCAGCAACACTTTTCACTCTGATAAATATAATTCCCCTCAGGCAACACAAAACGATACCGGAGGAGAAATAAGACGTTCGCTTAAGCTCTTCCAGCAGCAGAACGTTAGGGCAACAAAAAAAGGCGATTCCCCGAAAGGAACCGCCTTTTTATTCAAGTCACCGGAATTATACTTGTACTGGGTACATTTTGTCACGCATTTCCTGGATTTCTTTGCTCTCCAGGTACTCATCGTAACTCATCATACGATCGATAATGCCGTTTGGCGTAATCTCGATGATGCGGTTAGCGATTGTCTGTACGAACTGATGGTCATGAGAAGTGAAGATAATCGTACCATCAAAATCAGTCAGACCATTATTCAGTGCTGTGATGGATTCGAGATCCAAGTGGTTGGTAGGCTCGTCCAGCAGCAGAACGTTACCGCCCATAAGCATCATGCGGGACAGCATACAACGAACTTTTTCTCCCCCGGACAATACACTTGCTTTTTTGAGCGCTTCATCACCAGAGAACAGCATACGGCCAAGGAAACCGCGCAGGAAAGATTCATCCGGATCTTTGGAATAACGACGCAACCAGTCTACCAGCGTCTCGTCCACACCATCAAAGTAAGCGGAGTTATCGTTAGGGAAGTATGCCTGGGAAGTAGTTACACCCCATTGGTACGTACCTTCATCCGGTTCCACTTCACCCATCAGGATTTGGAACAATGCTGTTTTGACGTTGCCGTTTGGACCGACCAGAGCGATTTTATCGCCTTTGTTAACAGTCAGCGTCAGATTGTTGATGACTTTTTCGCCGTCGATCGTTTTGCTCAGACCGTCGATCAGCAGCAGCTGTTTGCCTGCTTCACGCTCGCCTTTGAAGTTGATAAACGGATATTTACGGTTGGATGGGCGAATGTCATCCAGTGTGATTTTGTCCAGCATTTTCTTACGGGAAGTTGCCTGCTTGGACTTGGATTTGTTGGCGCTAAAACGCTGAATGAAGGCCTGCAGTTCTTTGACCTTGTCTTCTTTTTTCTTGTTCTGTTCGCGGCTCAGCTGAAGTGCCAGTTGGCTGGACTCGTACCAGAAATCATAGTTACCGACATACATTTGGATTTTGCCAAAGTCGATATCGGCGATATGCGTACATACCGTGTTCAGGAAGTGACGGTCGTGACTGACTACGATAACAGTGCCATCGTAGGAAGCCAGGAAGTTCTCCAGCCAGTGAATGGATTCGATGTCCAAATGGTTGGTAGGCTCATCCAGTAGCAGGATGTTCGGGTGACCGAACAGGGCCTGAGCGAGCAGGACGCGTACTTTCTCGTTACCGTTCAGTTCCTTCATCATTTTGTACTGCATTTCGTTGTCGATGCCCAGACCGTTCAGCATCTCGGCAGCTTCTGCTTCCGCTTCCCAGCCGTTCATCTCTGCAAATTCGGCTTCCAGTTCGCCGGCACGCATGCCGTCTTCGTCACTGAAGTTTTCTTTGGCATAGAGAGCATCTTTTTCTTTCATAATATCGTACAGGCGTTTGTGACCCATGATTACGGTCTCCAGCACCTGGAACTCATCGTATTCGGATTGGTTCTGTTTGAGGATCGCCATACGCTCGCCCGGAGTGATATGCACTTCCCCTTCATTCTGTTCTACTTCACCGGACAGAATTTTGAGGAATGTGGATTTACCGGCACCGTTCGCACCGATCAGACCGTAACAGTTACCTGGCGTGAATTTAATATTTACATCTTCAAAAAGGGCGCGCTTACCGTAACGCAGCGTGACACCTGAAGTACTTATCATGTATACAACCCATCCTTATCATTAATAAAGTATTGTGTAATGAAACCTATCTCATTTCATGAAAAAAGGCAGTATTCATTTTCATGAAATTACTGTTGGCAATAGTATACCACACAACTTTGGGTAATCGAACCATTCCTGCTATCTTTTCTTATTTAAAATTTGTAATCATGGGCATCAACAAAGACAGCCGGCTACCCTGCTGACCGGCTGTCTGATAGGAGATTAGATTACGTTTTCCTTGTCTTCGCTATCTGCTTCTTCATCGGCATTACCATGGACGATCAGCGTCTCGCCATAACCAAGTACACGGATACGCTCCGGTTCGATCTTCAGCCGCTCTCGTTCGGCTTCCAGCCGATCCAGCGCTTCCTTGGCCGTATCATCGGCGAGCTTGAACGTTCCGTAGTGCATGGGAATCATCGTCTCGGCACCTACATCGCAAAAGGCGCGCAGCGCTTCCTCGGGCGTCGTATGCTGGGAACTCAGGAACCACTCCGGTTCATACGCGCCGATCGGCATCAGTGCCACATGGATCTTGTGACGCCGGCCGATCTCGCTGAATCCCGGAAAGTATCCACTGTCTCCGGCAAAGTAAATTGTAGGCGGCAGCGGCTCATGGATATACCCATCAGCGTGGCTATCCCCCGATACCGCAGGAACACTCGGTTTGGGTGCAGTCGGGTCCTGCTCGGTATTCCATACATTATGCGGCTCGTCCGGCAGCACCGGATGTTGTACCGGCTCAAGAACATATCCGCCCCAGTGGGAAGTATTCGTATCCAGCAGCGTACGGCGGCTCCAGTGCTGGGTCGGTACAAAGGTAATATTTACATCGCCTACTTTGAACGTCTCCCACCAGTGCATTTCATGACAGCGATGAAAGCCCTTGCGAACCATTTTGGACTTCAAGCCTGCTGGCACAATAATAGTAGTGGAGCTGCGATACAGCTTGCGGATCGAATTGATATGCATATGGTCGTAATGGGAATGCGAGATCAGAATAATATCGATCGGCGGCACATCCTCGATCGGTATACCCGGCTGACCGATCCGGCGCTGAAATGCCAGCCGCTGTGCCCATACCGGATCAGTAACAATATTCAGCCCTTCATATTGCAGGAAAAAGGTCGAATGACCGATCCAGGTAATCGAAGCATCTTCCCGATTGGCATGCAGGTAGTCCATTTCCGGTTCTGCATGAGGTACGACATAAGAACGGTCCCTTGATGCTTTGCGGCGTCGGTCTTCACGCCACTGCTTGAATTGTTTGAGTGTCTTGTCGATACTGACGTTGTCTATATTATCGTAACGAATCTTCGGCATAGGATTGTATTCCTCCCTGATGAGTCTTGACGATTAGTATGCAGGTTCCTACTGCTTATTGGCAGGCAATCCCGACGTATCATGTGTATATTTCGGTCTTCTGTTTTACCTGCTGGTATTTGAAAGATTATTACCCGGTTTACATATCTACGTATCAACCGATCCCCATAATATCCTAATGCAAAAAAAGCCCGGTAATCCCGGCGATCGGGTTACAGGGCTTTTTAGTCGGATAGAGTCGAGACGGTAAATTGGCTGTTAAGCTTCTATGAATGTCTGCTGACGTACGCTGACAGGGATCACATACAATCCTGCCTCTTCATCCTGCCGAACGGCTACATGCACATCATATACAGAGCGGATCAGCTCGGCAGTGACAATCTGCTCCGGCTCTCCACTCATCACAATCCTGCCTTCTTTCATGGCGATCAGGTGATCACTGTACCGGATCGCCTGATTGATATCATGCAGCACCATGACAATCGTCAGTCCATGCTCCCGGTTCAGCCGCTCGATCAACTCCATAATCTCCAGCTGATAGTACATATCTAGATAAGTGGTTGGCTCGTCGAGAAACAGTACAGGTGTACGCTGTGCCAGAGCCATCGCAATCCATACCCGCTGCTGTTCTCCGCCGGATAACTGATCGAGTGTACGATAGCGCCGCTCCTCCAGATTGGTGCACTGCAGCGCCCATTCTACCGCCTGATCATCTTCTTCCCGGCGGCTGGACAACATGGTCTTGTACGGCAGTCGACCAAATCGCACCAGCTGTTCTACCGTGAGATCTGCAGGTGCTTCATTCTGCTGATGCACAACAGCCAGTTTGCGTGCAAGCTCGCGAGGACGATACTGCCGGATCTCTTTGCCATCCAGAATAATCTGTCCCTGCCGCGGAACAGCATTATTGGACATTACGTTCAGCAGGGTTGACTTGCCGCAGCCATTGGGACCGATAATCGTCGTAATCCTGCCCGGCTGAATCTCCGCGCTCACCTGATGCAGACGATCAATCTTGCGATCATAGGAAAAAGTAATCTCTCTAATGTCCATGGATACGGTCACTCCTTCGGATCAGGAAAATCAGGAAGGGTCCCCCGATAATAGCCATAATAATAGAAGCAGGAATCTCCTGCGGAGCGAGCAGCGTACGGCCCAGTGTATCGGCTACCAGCAGCAGCAGTCCTCCGGACAATGCACAAAATGGAATCAACCAGCGATGATCCGAACCGACCAGCTGACGCGCAATATGCGGAATCAGCAGACCGATAAATACGATCACACCGGCAATCGCTGTCGCACTGGACGCGAGTATAACTGCGATAACCGAGATAATCAGCCTTGCTCTTGTCACATGAAGGCCCAGATTACGGGCAGTTTTCTCCTGCAGGGACAAGTAATTGCACCAGGTGCCAACGAGCAGTGCCAGTAATAGTCCAATCCCGCCATACCAGAGTATCACCTCGACATCGACCCACTTTTTCATCGACAAGGTAGAAGTGGTGACCTGATTGATACTGGTGACCGCATAACTGCCACGGTAATTAAACGACTGTCCGAGCCCCGAGAAAATAGCGTTGACCGCTACGCCGATCAGGATCAGACGTACCGGGTTGAGTCCGGACTTCCAGGAGAACCCGTACACCATCGCCCAGGCGAGTGCCCCGCCGAGAAAAGAAAAGGCAGGCATCCAGAAATATAGCGCCGGAAATACGGTAACCGCAATCAGTGAAATCAGTGCGGCTCCCGAAGAGATGCCGATCACGCCCGAGTCTGCCAGCGGATTCTTCATCACCGCCTGCAGCAGTACCCCGGCTACTGCAAGTGCGGCTCCGGCCATCAGTGCCACAATAATGCGCGGCAAGCGCAGATCACGTACTACATTTACCTGTGCATCGGTGCCCGACCAGAGACCTTGAATGAGCTGCACTGCGCCTACTTTGAGGCTGCCGGTCATAGCCGAGAACAGCACGACACCAATCAGCAGCAGACCCACAGCGACAAAGCTCCACATCCGTCTGTGATACTGACGCGGATAATCCGGCACTGTCTGTGGTACATCTGTATTCGCAGTGGCAGACCATACCGGTTTGGGATTATTGGATATCATGATTTGCTCCTTTCTATGATGATCAGGATTCTGGATAGAGCATTTTCACCAGTTCATCCAGTGCAGCATCGGCATTCAGACTGGCTGTTGTGCCAAACAGAGGCTCCGGCAGATCGTATACATGTCCTTGTTGAACCGCTTTAAAATGCTTCCATATATCATTTGTTTTGAATTCTTCATCAAACATCTTCACGACTTCTTCAGGCATACCGTGAGCCGCTCGCAGAATAATATCCGGATTGGACTGCTGCAAGTACTCGGTATTGGATGCCAGATATTCCACACTCTCTCCCTGCACCACATTGGTACCTCCAGCGATTCGAACCAGATCCCCGATATACGAATTTTCGGTAGCGACCAGATAACTGCCGGGCACCCCAAGCAGAATCAGTACTTTGGGAGAAGATTTGCCTTTGACCTGCTGCTGGATCTGTTTTACTTTGCTCTGCAGCTGGTTAATGACCTGGTCTGCCTGCTTGGTACGGTCGAAACGTTCGCCCAGCTTGCGGATTTCCTGTTCCATATTACCGAGACTTTCCAGATTCAGAAATTCGGCATTGACGCTCATATCCTTGAACTTGGGCTGCAGATCGTATTTCAGGGTGGTTACCGATAAAATGTCTGTCGGCTGCAAGGACAGTACTTTTTCCATATCCGGGCTCATCGGGTTACCGACATCCGGTACGCTGGCATACCGCTCCGGCAATGTCTTGCTGCTGGTTGGCTTGCCGGCAAGATCTAGATCTAGTGCATTCGCAATTTCTGTAATAGCGACTGTAGTCGCAACGATGCGCGCCGAGTCTTTGGCAGCTCCATCCGCCTGTGGTGCCGCAGAAGTAGATGCCGAGCCCGCTGGTGAAGAACAGCCAGTCAAACACAGGATCAATACGATAAGCAGGAGCATAGGACAGGATGACTTCCATGACATTCGCCCATGACGCACTGTTGTACGGGGACGCTGCTGTTTGTGTAAATGCACCTTTTTCCCTCCATCATTTAAATATTTGCCAAAATGCCTGCAAGTCCTGGCACCATGATGCACCAAGACTTGCAATTAGGCAGGTCTATTATTCCTGCTCCCATATGCTGTTGATCAATGATTCTTCCCTGCAAAGTACGACGAATCTGATACCGATTCAGTCGGTATTGCAGTGTAAGGATATTATGATTTGGCTTTTTTGGTCGCTTCATCGAACTTCAGCTGTACATTATACCAGTGGTCATACGGTACACCGCCAATGATCAGACCGGGTACAACAACATGGGTATAGGCATTGATTTTGCCGGACAGATTATCGACCTTGAAACGAACAGTGGTTACTTTATCGGTTGAAGATATTTTCTCTACGTCCTTCAGTACACCATCCTGCTCGACCTGAAGAACAGGCATCCAGCTGCCATTATTCAGTGTCAGTTCGGCATAGGTCTGACCCTTTTCTTCTATTAATGTTGCTGTTGGCTTAATGTAATCGTTCATGACCGACAGCTCATTACTCTTGTCTTTGTATACTTTTACAGCAATGCTGTATTTCTGTGCAGCAGCTTCGCTGGCAGATGGCTCGGTATTGCCTGTATTGGCAGAAGTATTGCTGTCTACAGCTGCTTCTCCAGCCGGAGTAGCTTCGCTAGCACCGGACGGGCTGGAAGGGACTGTTTCTACTGCCGGTACTGCTTGTGCGCTGTCTGTTGTCGATCTAAGCGTAGAGTGGTCGAAGAGCAGCTGACCACCCATTTTCCCGGTATTCAGAGCCTGAGCGAAAATACTGAGTTTGCTGTCCAGATTCGGCACTTCAAATGTTATCGTCCGGGATTTGCCATCCTGCGATTGGGCTACGATCTGTGGCGCCGTATATTTGCCTGCATAATCGGTCATAAACATCGGTACCGATTCACTATCCGTAACCTGAATAGTGGCATATACTTTACCGTTTTTGGCGGTTAATTGAGCGGTTCGATCCAGATAAGGGGTCAGGACAGAATCCGTATCGGTACCATTTTTCAAAATACGGTAAGTGGCTGTGTAATCACCGTCGGCAATATTATTATTGCCTTTGTCGCTGCTTGCATCTGTTGCTTTGCTGTCTGCAGTCACAGCGCTTGTATCAAATTTGAACTCAAAATCGTATACGGTATCACTGCTACTGTCTGCTGAGGTGCTGGCGATGCTGACACCACCGGTCGTTACGAGCTGGGCCGGTACATTTTTGGTGTAATCAGACACGCTGAATTTGACGGTTTTGGTATTTTTGGCTTCGTCGCTGCTGATGACTTCGGCATCTTTGTAGCCATCACTACTGCTCACACGCAGCGTTTTGATCTCATTGCCGTTGTTCAGTGTCAGGGTGACATAGCGGCTGTCATTTTCCACAGTCAGCTGAACGGGTTGATCGTCTGGCATAAAGCGCTCCAGCGGAGTGGATGTACCGGAAGCGATACCCGGCATCACGATGCTGAATGGTAGCTTGTACGTTCCAGCTGTCAGCTTGGCAAAGTCCAGTGGAACAGCAGTTGTTGTCGTGGATAATATTGGCGTCTCATACGAAGTGAGCGAGCCTACCTGCAGATCCACATCATACGTATGATCGTAATCCATACCACCGATCACCAGGTCAGGAACGATAACATGGGTGTTTACTTTTACTTTACGCGGCAGATCCGTTACCGGGAACTGCACGGTACGAGTATCACCGGAAGTCGCAATGACTTCTGCTTCCTGTCCGCCTACTTTGAACGTTTTAATCCAGCTGCTGTTTTTGAGCAGTACCTGTACAACATATTTACCGCCTTTTTTGATGACAGTTGCCGGTTTGCCCAGATAGCCGTCCATAACGGATGTTTCTTTGGTTCCGTATTTGTAGGCAGTCAGGGAGGCACTGTATGTTCCATCTGCCATACCGTCTGGTGTGGTAGGCTGCTGAGGTGTCGGAACTTCCGGCACAGGATTCTCCGGCGTTGGAACCTCTGGAGTCGTATCCGGAAGCAAGTCCGAAGTATCCAATTGCAGTTGGACGGTATACCAGTTGTTATAATTCAGAGCGGGTATCACCACATGGGTATAGGCTTCCGCTTTTTGCGTCGGATTGTCGATAGCAAACTCAACAACGCGGGTATCATTACCTGTCGACACTGTTGGTGCTTCTTGAAGCTTGCCTTCCACCTTGGTTTGGAAAGAAGGAATCCAGGAGCTGTTTTTGAGCGTCAGGCGAATTGTATACTTGCCGGCATTGGCAATCAATTGTGCCGGCTTGGCGGTATAACCATCCATAACAGAAGTTTCATTCGTACCATTTTTATACACGGTAAAATTCACATCATATTGTCCGTCTGCAATCGTGCCTGTACTTGGCGCCGTTGTTACAGGACTGAGGCTGGAAGCATCGAATTTCAGACGGATCGCATAATCCGCTTCGTATGTCGGTGTTGCTTTGACATGTACCTGCGCCTTCAGGATATCGTCCAGATTGGCTACCTCGAATCGAATCTGGCGTGTATTGTTGGCTGCATCCTGGCTAATGGTAGTCGATTCAACCAATGTACCCTGGATTTCGGTCTTCAGACTGGTTACGATACTGCTGCTTTTTACTGTAAAGGACACATAGTACTTGCCATCTTTGGCTGTAAATGTGGCTGGTGCAGTAAAGTAATTGGCCATGGAAGAAAGCTGCTCTTTGGTCGCATGCAGAACCGTGTAGTTCAGATTGTAGTCACCATTTTGATAGATCGGTGTCTGTACGCTATTGCCAAACTTGAACTGCACATAGTACCAGTTGTCATACCCGATACCGGGGATAACTACATGGGTATAGGCATCTACTTTTTGTGATACATCATCAATCGGGAATTGAATAACACGCATATTTTTGGAATGATCTTCCGAAAGGGTATCTACTTCGGTATAAGTCCCGTTTTGTCTGGTTTGCAGGGAAGTGATCAGGCTGCTGCTATTGATGGTCAGGCGGATATAATGCTGATCGCCTTTGGTTACCAGCTGGGCAGGCTTGTTCATGTAACCATCCATGATGGAGGTTTCTTCGGTCCCATTTTTGAGTACGGTATAGTTAATATCTGATACGGTTTCTTCGATCAGACTGCTGTTGTCGAATTGGAATTGTACGGTATACCAGTTGTCATATTGGAGCGCTGGAATTGTAACATGTACCTTGCCGGATATTTTGGAATTGCTCGTTATCAAAGCATCGGCAGGGAATTGCACCGTACGTGTATCATTGGCTGTATCTTTTGCAATAATACCTGCATTGGTATACGAACCTTTCACATCGGTCTGAAGTTCGGTCACCATGCTGCTGCTATTGATACCCAGCTGGATATAGCGTTTGTTATCCGCTGTCGTCACAAGAGTAGCAGGTTTTTGCATGTAACTGTCCATCATGGATGTCTCGCTTGTGCCATCCTTGAGAACGGTATAGTTCAGGGTTTGCCGGGTACCTGTTGCAGGTTCAACCAGCTCGGGGTCCGCCGGAGTAGACGGCGTTTCTCCTGTATTATCTTTGGTCAGAGTCGATGTATCCAGAATCAAATAACCCGAACCCGCTACATCATTGAATTTGTAATTCAGAGTGATTGGACTGTTCAGATCATAGACGTCAAAATGGACTCTCGTATAGTTCTTGGCTGCCGAATGATTGGTTGCAGCCTGCGTCTCCTGTGTATAGACCGCTGTGCTGGTCTGATTGTTTTGAGTAGCGGTTACCTCGGTAAAACTTTCGGCATTGATGCCGCGGAAGCTGAATGTGTATTGACCATTTTTGACAATAACACGACCGGGACGATCGGCATTGCCATAACTTTCGCGAAAAGCAGTTACTTCTCTGCTCGTATCCGTGGTACGAACCACTTTGTAACCGATCGTGTACTGCCCGTCTGCATACGTACTGTATGTAGCCGTCGTAGCGGTCGAATAATTAAACAGGCTCATCGGGTCCTGTGAAGGGACATGAATCGGTGTTCCGATAGGTGCGTACGTATTCTCGCTCACTGCTTCAGATGAAGTAGCGCCATAGGTATCTGTACTTACGCTGCCGGCTTCACTGCTGCCGATATCCTCTGCGAAGGCGGAAGGCAGTGCCGGTGAAACCATGGAGAACAACATCACAAAAACAATACATTTAATTAAATATGGTGCAAAGCGCCTTTTCAAAGTCATGCTCCCCCTGTTAACAAAATAGACTTATCCGGAGCCGGGTGGCCCCAGATAAGCAGTAGTCATCTATCTACCTATTTGTGTTTTTTTAGTTTAGATGCTGGCTTGATCAAACAGATACTGCACAGTGTACGTATGGTCATATGGTTGACCTGCTACATCAGCAGGAACGACTACACGAATCTGGGCGTTTACTTTGTTCGACAGATTGCTGACCGGGAACGTATAGGTTACCGTGTCACCGCTTGTTGTCGATGCAGCCGTTACATAAGTGCCATTTTGTTGTGTTTTAAAAGATTTGATCCAGTCTTTATGGTTCAGTGTTACTTTTACTGTGGCTTTGCCTCCGGATACGATCAGGGTAGCCGGTTTTTTGGAATATTCGGAGTTATCCATATAAGACGCATTGTTCGTGCCATTGGCATAGACGGTATAATCGATCAGATACGTACCATCCGCTACCGCCGCGTCTGCTTTGGATGCTCCCGGTGCCATCAGAGCACCAATCAATGCCACGATCATTGCGATCATCAGAGCTTTGAGCCATGTTCCTTTTTCCGTACGGTTCATTGTTATATTCACTTGGATTCATTCTCCTTCTTGTTCAATTTTGAATAACCGTCCACTCTTTCCCCAATTCCACCTTACAAAGCGTAGTGTAATGAAGCTGCATTTTCTTTTTGTAAATAAATGCTTAATTACTCGGCGCTGGCAGAATCAAATTTCAGATCTACATTGTATTTACCAGTGTAGTTGATAACCGGAATTTTGATCTCGGCATAAGCGTTCAGTGTAGCATCCAGATCGGATACCGGGAATTCTACAACACGGGTGTTGTTAGCCGTATTGGTGCTAACTACAGTAGCGTCTACCAGCTGACCATTTTGTTCTACTTTGAATGCAGTGATCAGATTGCTGCTGGTAATAGTAAGACGAGCTTTGGTTACGCCATCTGCTACAGTAACAGTGGCCGGCTTCACTACATAGCTGTCCAGGCGGGAAGTACTGGTCGATCCATCGGCGAGTACTTTGTAATCTACGGAATACGTGCCATTTGCCAGTGCTGCGTGAGCTGCACTGACAGGCAGTATGATCATTGCCAGCAGAGCTGTGAGTACAACAGCCAGCAGGGTATTTTTGAAGCTCCATTTTGTCGAACGGTTCATTGCAATATTCATAGTAACACTCTCCTCGATACGTATGATGGGATATGGATCATTGCATTATTTGGATTTCTTCAGACTGCTGCGGTCGAATTTGAAGCGAATCGTATAGTCATGATCGTAGCTGTAAGACGGTACGGTGACATGGATCTGCGAGATCATCGCATTGTTCAGATCGGCGACCGGGAATTGGACAACACGCGTATCTTTGGCTGTATTGGTCTTGATCACTTTGGTATCCACGATCTTGCCTTTGTATTTCACCTTGAACTTCGTTGTCCAGGCGCTATGGTTAACAGTGATCTGCATGGTCATTTTGCTGCCAGTCACATACAGTTTGGCCGGCTTCTCAAAATAATCGTTCGCCATGGATACGGAATTGTCTTCCGCGCGGAGTATGTCGTAATCAATGGTGTATGTACCTTTCGCCGGTCGGCTCGATGACGCTGCAATAGCAGACGATGGAACAGCTACAACAATAATCATCGCTATCATCAGCATCCACAGTACCGGTAATGCATATTTCCGTTGCATATCGGACAAAACTCCTCCTTTCATATGAAATTGAATTGAGCGAGATTTAATTGATTATCATTCTCAATTAAATCTAAAAAATAAATGTCCACAGGACATGTGAAATGCTTGATTTTCCCTCCCCATGCATAATCAGGGAAGATGTGTGCATTACACAATGCTCATGTTAGACCAGTTTTTTGATCTTTGTCAATACGTCAATTTTGGCGTAATACCTTATTTTTAAAGGATTTTTCATCCTCTGGTAAAGTTTCATTTCCTCTATATGCGCAAATCCTGTTGTCTTGCCTGGAGAGCTACAAAGCTGCAAATTAAATTTTAAATTTATTTTATTATTGACGTTACAAATGATATTAATTATCATTTAAATCAAGATTGATAATTGAAAATGATTATCAATTAGCTCAAATAGCTTGTATACAAAAAGCAGGAGGACATCAATTCGTATGAAGGCTTCACATTTGAGCATATCCATCCTGCTCGTCTGCACACTGGCCGGATGCAGTCAACCGGCTGCTTCTTCCACTGGAACGGCTGCCACTGCAACGTCTGCAGCAGCTGCCAGTACAGCATCTCTTACAGACTTTGCCAATCGCACTATACCGCTGCAGCATATTCCCCAGCGAATCGTAGCTCTCAGCAACGGGGATGTCGATATTATCTATGCACTGGGCGGAACGGTCGTGGGACGCCCTACTTCTACAGGCAAGGCACCTGTACCGGATGCCGAAAAGGTACAGACTATCGGCTCCACCCATGAGATTGATCTGGAAAAGATCGCTTTCCTGCAGCCGGATGTCGTACTCGGTAACGCACCGCTCAATGAAAAGGATATTCCGACAATCGAAAGCATCGGAGCTCAGATGGTACTTAGCTCGGCGAACTCGGTAGCGGATATCCAGCGGCAGATCACCCTGTTTGGACAGATGCTTCAGCGTGAAGACCGGGCCAGTCAGCTGAATGATGAACTGAAACAGCATATCCAGAAGCTGTCGGCCTCTGCCAAAGCTGCTGCCCATCCACCAAGGGTGCTGCTCGTCTACGGAGCTCCCGGTACATACATGGCTGCTCTGCCCAATTCGCTCAGCGGCAACATTCTGGAACTGGCCGGTGGCATCAATATCGCTGCCGATCTGCCGGGACTGCAAAATTATCCGCAGTATGCCCAGCTTAACACCGAGCGTATTGTCGAAGCGGATCCGGATTATGTGCTCATCATGACTCATGGCAGCGGAGAGGAAGTTAAGGCAGGATTTCTGAAAGAAATGCAGGAGAATCAGGCATGGAGTAGCGTCAGCGCCGTTAAGAATGGTCAGGTAGACGTTCTGCCTTCAGATCTGTTCGGTACTAATCCGGGCACAAGAGTTACCGAGGCGCTTGATCTGATGCACGGTCTGCTGTATCCGGATAAGGCTCATGAGTAATCCTGATTTGCAGAAACGTGCTCACCGCGATTCGCAACAACGGTCGAGCGCAGATATGCAACCATCACGTCGGGATATGCGACAACGATCACGTCCAGATCTGCGACAACGATCACGTCCAGATCTGCGACAAAGGTCACGTCGCAGATGGCTAATCGCAATACTGCTGCCGGTGCTGTTGGTTTTGGTCTCTATCTATGGGATTGTGCATGGGGCGGTGTCTATTCCTTTGCAGGAACTGATGGCAGTCTGGCTGTATGGTCAAGAATCGGTATATCGTACGATTGTTATGGATCTGCGTGTACCACGAGTATTGGTTGGGCTGTTGGTCGGCGCCTGTCTTGCTGCATCCGGTGCACTGCTGCAGGGGGTTATGAAAAATCCGCTGGCTGATCCGGGGATTATCGGGGTCTCGGCAGGCGGCGGACTGGCAGCGATGATTACGATGGTCATCCTTCCCCAGTTCAGCTATCTGCTGCCGATCACTGCTTTTGCGGGAGCCTTTATTACCGCTATCGTCATCTATGTCATGGCCTGGGAACGCGGTGCTTCACCGGTCAAAATTGTGCTGGCAGGAGTAGCAGTTAATGCACTGCTTGGTGCGTTTACGAACGGGATCATGGTTATTTTCAGCGATCGAGTGCAGGCCGTACTGCCCTGGCTATCCGGTGGGCTCAATGGTCGCAGCTGGCATCATCTGGAGTTTATGGCGCCATATGCGATTATCGGTCTGCTGCTCTGCCTGTTCGCCATCCAGCCTGCCAATCTGCTGCTGCTGGGAGATGATTCGGCGCGGCTGCTCGGTCAGCGCGTCGAGTTACAGCGATTCATGATTATTATGCTGGCCGCACTGCTGGCAGGTACGGCGGTCAGTGTTGCCGGCCTAGTCGGCTTTGTCGGACTGGTCGTACCGCATATGATCCGGCTGCTGATCGGGGAAGATTACCGTTTTCTGATTCCCTTCTCGATGCTGGGCGGCGGGGTACTGGTCGTGTTTGCCGATACGGTTGCCCGCTCCTGGTTCGATCCGATTGAACTGCCGGTCGGTATTCTGCTGGCTGTACTCGGTGCTCCATTCTTCCTTTATTTATTAAAACGAAAAGGGCCGGTGCTGTCATGACGAATGCGATTGAAGCCAGCGGCATCCAGCTGAACCGCGGACACTTTCGGCTGGAAGATGTACATATCTCCATACCTGCCGGACAGCTGACCGCGATCGTCGGACCGAACGGCTCCGGCAAATCCACGCTGCTGCGTATTCTGGTTCGCCTGCTGCAGCCCGATCAGGGACAGGTGAGTGTACATGGCAGATCTGCTGCGAAGTACAGCCTGCGTGAATGGTCTCATACCATCACCATGCTGCCGCAGTTAAAGGAATCGCTCCCACAGCTGACTGTGCGGGAACTGGTCGCCTATGGACGAGCTCCCTACAAGAAACGATTCCAGCCGCTGCAGAGTGCCGAAGATCAGGCAATTCTGGACCAGGTCATGCAGTGGACCGGTATCTCCATGTATGCCGATCGCATGTTCCATACGTTGTCCGGCGGCGAGCAGCAGCGGGCGCGGATTGCCATGGCTCTCGCTCAGCAGACCGATATTGTACTGCTCGATGAACCGACAACGTTTCTCGATATTGCCCATCAGTTTGAAGTGATGGATATGCTGCACCGGATCAACCGGGAGACCGGGCTGACGATTGTGATGGTACTGCATGATCTGCAGCAGGCTGCCGCTTACTGTGATTATATGATTGCCCTGCGACAAGGTCGGCTCGCTGCCTCCGGTCATCCAATGGAACTGTTGAACGATGACTTTATCCGCAATATTTATGGAATGAATGCCACTATCCAATTTGAAGGGAAGTACCCGGTTATTCTGCCGGAGATCCCTCACCACTCAGGAGGAAGATAATATGATTATCGTAACCAATACATCCCAGCTTACCAAAGGCAGTGCTCATCTGCTCGTCGAGCGTTTTGACAAAGTCGGCAAAGTGGAATTCATGGAAGGCTTTCTCGGTCTGGAAGTACTGTTCAACGACAGCAACAAAGAATATGACGAAGTGACGATCAGCACACGCTGGGAATCCAAGGATCATTTTCAGGGCTGGACACGCAGCGATGCTTTCCGTGAATCTCATGCCCACCGCAATATTCCGGATTATATCCTGGATAACAAGATCACTTTTTATGAAGTGAAAATTGTACGCAATCCAAAGACTGCGCCAGAAGATCAGGCAGCCGTATAGGAAACGGATTGGATAGCCGTATGCATAGAAGTACCAAAAAGCGAAGGACTTTACCTCAGTGGTAGAGTGCCTTCGCTTTTATTTTTTGCTATATCATGTCTGAATGCTTACTCTGCTCTATCTGGCAGAGTAAGCACCAAGCTATTATAATGAGGGCTGACGCACGGATGCTATCAGCTCCAGATACTGGGTATCGCCCATGCCATAATGGCTGAACAGGGAAAATAGCTGTGGTAGCAGCTGCTCGGCGGAATCTGCCGGATGACTGCGTATAAATGCTGCCACTTCATTGTCAGGCTGCTGCAGATTCAGATACAACCGGATTCCCTGATACATGACAGGCAGCATTTGTTCCTGTGGCATCTGTTGATTCAGCAGCACCTGACAGTAGATATCGGCAAATGAACCCAGCTGGATAGCTGTCTGCTGCACGTCATAAGTCTGCTCCTGAACCACATTAACGTACACCGTTCCCTGGTAATCTTTTTGCTCCAGATAGGCAAGCAGGGTCAGCAGATTGATCTGACAGAACATATCGTCGCCAAACCAGAGCACAATGCAGCGATATTCCTTTTCCATCAGAGGCTGCAGCGGCTGGATCACAATCTGCTCATACTGTTCCAGTGAGCTGCCATGTCCCTCCGCCCTTACCCTGCAGAACGAATCACCGAAAATCTCTTCCGTCGTCTCGTGTACACACATCGCTTCATTAAAAGGAACATAATCGCTCTGACCCATCCACTGGTTCTCCCGGAACTTCTCAAACATCATCTGCCCGTTCAGCACATTCAGAATCTCGTGCTCGTACAATTCCTCGACTTGACGCTGCAACTGTTCAATACCTTGTTTACCGGAAATATCCATCGTTAATTCCCTCCCGTATGAATCAATCGTTAATTTGATATAGGATTGTATCGGCTGGGGATGCTGCCGAAACGCATGGGGTGTGACCCCGAGTACATCCTTGAATGATCTGGAAAATGCCTCCTGCGAGGAATATCCATGCTCTACTGCAATATCAATAATCCGCTTCTGCGTCTCTGCCAGCCGGATGCTGGACAGAAAAACCCGGCGCAGCTGAATATATTTCTTCATGCTGATTCCTGTATGATGCCGGAACAGAAAGGAACAATAGTAAGGCGAATATCCTACACTCTGTCCCAGCTCCGCCAGCGAAAACTCTTCCAGCAGATGATCTTCCAACCAATCGATTATATGCTGAACCTGCTCACTCATGCTGCTGCCTCCTTTGCCCATGTTCTTCTTGTTCTTCTTTATTATAAAGAATGTGCTGCTCTACATTTGATTTGAATTGTGCTTCTATACGATCTGCCGCTGCTTTGCTATATAGCCTGAACAAAGATAGGCAAGAATATCGGTTGATGGAGCGCTTCTATACTGTGACTGCTTCTTCCGAAATGCACTTCTTGTTCCGGTCGCCATACTTGCGCCCTGTTCATGAAGCCCCGGATCAGCGATGATAATAAAGCGTCCACTACGAATGACTTACCCTTCAGGCTGCGGATCTCCATGATCCGGCGGTGCCGCATACAATGTATGACGGTATGTCGTAATGTGCATTCGTCTGTACGCCCTATGAAATAGTAGATCGGGTTCGAATCCCACTCACCTTTCACGTGAGCGCAGGTAGCGCACTCCACTGTTAATGGAGCTTTATTAAAATCAAATCTTTGCAGCAGGAAGTTCCCTGGGTGCCGCTAGCATGGGTACCACGCAGCAGCCTACTTTGCAGCCGGCGGATTCGGCAGTTATCGTGTTCGGACAGATCGTCACGAAAGGCAGATCAGCAGAATCTGGCGAGTCACACAGCCGGATTCATGCCATTCTCCCTACTTGGCGCCTCGGTTCAGCAGATGCTGTCTCAAGCTCAGGCTCCGTATGTGATGCGAGAGAACTTCCCGCACAAAGATAAAATCAGGAGGAAACACCCATGACTATCATCCAACCACAACCTTTGCATAAAATACATATTGCTGCCGACGAGCGCGGACTGCTGTTCGAGCAAGGCAGTTACATCAAAACTCTTCAGCCCGGAAGCTATCGATTCCTCAATCTGTCCGGTCAGACTACAATCCGGCGCTGTAAGCTTAGTGAGCCGCTTCAGTTCACACCAACCGAGTGGAATCCTACCCATACCGAGGACGAAGCTGTTCATATCCGACTCTATCAGCACGATGCCGAATTGATGCGTGAACTGACTGTCGTTGAAGTCAGCGACCATGAATATGTGATCCATCTGGTCAATGGCAAATATAACACGCTGCTGACAGCCGGTACGTATGTATACTGGAATGTACTGCAGGAGCATCAGTTTATCCATGCGGATATCCGTCAGCCTGTTGTAGGACCGGAGATCAGCCGTAGTATTCTGGCGAAACTGCACTCCCATCTGTATGTCGTCGATATTGCGAGCCATGAGACCGGTCTGTTGTACTTTGACAATCAGCTGCAACAGCTGCTGCCACCGGGCCGTACCTTCTACTGGCGCGGCCCGGTTAATGTCACGGTCAAAAAGATCGATCTGCGCCGGCAGCAGCTGGATATGACCGGTCAGGAGATTCTGACCGAAGACAAAGTTACGCTGCGGTTGAATTTTGTCTGTCAGTACAAAGTAACCGATCCGCTTCAGGCAGCAGAGATCAAAAACTTTGACGAGCAGGTCTATATCCAATTGCAACTGCTACTGCGCGAATATGTCGGTACGCTCAAGCTGGATGATCTGCTGCGCATGAAGCAGGAGATCGGTGACTTTGTCCTGAGTCGCCTGCAGACACAGAGTGAGGAATATGGTGTGCAGTTCCTGTCCGCCGGTCTCAAGGATGTCATTCTGCCCGGCGATATCCGTACCATCCTGAATACTGTACTGCTCGCCGAGAAAAAAGCGCAGGCCAATATGATTACCCGCCGCGAAGAGACGGCTTCTACCCGCAGCCTGCTCAATACCGCCAAGCTAATGGATGAGAATGCGACGCTCTACCGGCTCAAGGAACTGGAATTCCTGGAGAAAATCTGCGAGAAAATCGGTACCATTTCCCTGACGGGCGGTGGCAATCTGCTGGAACAGATGAATGCACTGATGGGGATGAAAGAAACAGCTACTGTACGCGATGCCGGTTAATTCTATAGGTGATCTACCAAAAAGACGATTCTGCCTGTTCATCGATCAGGCAGAATCGTCTTTTTCATTTAACCGGATCAATCTTCATCGTTTTCTCATGTGCCAACCTTTTCCTCTTTGGGTTACAATAGTATAGAAGAGATCTGTCTGCTTATGCTGACCGTCTTACAGGATGATTCTTACTCATGATGCGATAATATCCGGCTGCAGCAGGCTGTAATGCTCTGCAGGATAGGTATCTGCATTTTGCATAATCACAATTTGATATATGGAGGTCTACCTATTTTATGAAAATTATTTCGATTGAACCTACACCCAGTCCGAACACGATGATGCTGCGTCTGGACGAAGAACTGCCGCAAGGGATCCGTAAAACCTACACACTGGATAACGAGCGTTCGGCTCCTTCCTTTATCCGGGAGATGCTTCATATTAACGGAGTCAAAAGCGTATTCCATACCGCGGACTTTGTAGCTCTGGATCGCCGTGCCAGTGCCGATTGGTCAGCTATTCTGAACGAAGTGCAGGACAAGCTCGGCCAACAGGGCATCGAGAACAAGCTGGAAGTACCGGAAGATCTGTCTGGGGACCATTTTGGAGAAGCGAATGTATTCGTACAGTTCTTCCGTGGTATCCCGATGCAGATCCGGGTCAAAGCCGGCACCAAAGAAGAGCGCATCTCTCTCGCCGAACGGTTCGTGCAGGCTGTAACTGAAGTCGCCAGTGCAACGCTGATCAAGGAGCGCAAGCTGACTGATTATGGTGTACGTTATGGGGAACTGCCGGATATTGCCCGCGAAGTAGAACAGGAACTGGAAGCTGCTTTCCCGCAGGAACGTCTGCGCAAAATTATCGACCAGGCTATCTCCCACGGCGCCAGCAATGAAGAATTCGTCGAGCAGCGCCGCGGTATGACGCTGGAGGAAATTACCGAATCCATGAACAGTGAAGACTGGCGTGTACGTTATGCCGGCTTTGACGTACTGGAACCGACCGAAGACAGCCTGCCGCTGATCGAAAAGACGTTGTCGGATGAGAAAATGCAAATTCGCCGTCTTGCTGTTGTGTATCTCGGCGATCTGAAAACGCCAGCAGCGATGGAACTGCTGTATCGCGCACTGGAAGACAAATCAGCTGCGGTTCGTCGTACAGCCGGCGACACCCTGTCCGATATCGGTGATCCGGCAGCAACACCAGCCATGCTGAAAACCCTGCAGGACAGCAGCAAACTGGTACGCTGGCGGGCTGCCCGCTTCCTGTACGAAGTCGGTACCGAAGAAGCACGAGAGGCGCTGGAGACAGCTGTCGAAGATCCGGAATTCGAAGTCAGCTTGCAGGCCAAAATGGCGTTGGAACGCATCGAATCTGGCGAAGAAGCCGCCGGCACGATCTGGCAGCAAATGGCCAAAAGCCGTCAGCAAAATGCATCCAGCTAATCCACTTTCTTCGTCTTGCTGTACAAAATCATTGCCAAATGTCTGCTAAGCACGTATACTGTAACACGTCCATGTCAGCTAAACAGCTTAGACAACACAAGCTGTGCGCAACAGGTTGATATGAATCTATAACTGAATAATATGCCTCATCACACATAACCGATGAGGTAGAGGTCGCAGCATGAATCAGTACAACCGGAGCAGGCGTAGAGCCGCCGCGAATCCCGGTTGAAAAGGTCCTGCTGCCGAAGTGCAGATTCCGCTCTGGGAATCCTGTGCTGGGGCTGTACCCGAAAGGGACAGAACTGTCACAATGAAAAAATCCAAGCATTTCATTGTGTTGAGCTATCTTAAAGGGAAAGTATGGTGCGGAATCTATAGAAATAGACCCGGCCTGGCCGCGGTCTATTTTTTGGCATTCTTTCCCTGGACGATTATGAAGGAGTGTACACAAGCATCATGAGTTCAACCGCTAAACCTACATCTACACCGGAGCCTCAGCTCCGCGCTGGCCTGCGCGCCAGACATATGACGATGATCGCCCTCGGCGGTTCGATCGGGACAGGATTATTCCTCGCCAGCGGCGGGGCGGTAGCCAATGCCGGACCCGGCGGGGCTCTGCTCGCTTATGCCTGCGTCGGTATTATGGTCTATTTCCTGATGACGAGTCTTGGCGAGATGGCGACCTATATGCCGGATTCCGGCTCGTTCAATACGTATGCCGCCCGTTTCGTCGATCCGGCTTTTGGCTTTGCGATGGGTTGGAATTTCTGGTACAACTGGGCCGTGACGATCGCTGCCGAACTGTCCGCTGCCACGATTATTATCAAATACTGGTTCCCGGAGAGCTCTTCCTTCCTTTGGAGTCTGCTGTTCCTGGCCTTGATTTTCCTGCTGAATATCCTGTCAGTCAAAGGGTACGGTGAGTCGGAATACTGGTTCGCCATGATCAAGATCGTCGTTGTACTCGCCTTCCTCGTGATTGGCGTACTGATGATCTTTGGCATTATGGGCGGCGAAGCGATCGGCTTCCGTAACTTTACGATTGGCGATGCTCCATTCAACGGCGGACTGCTCGCCTTTATCGGTGTATTCATGGCAGCCGGGTTCTCTTTCCAGGGTACCGAGCTGATCGGAGTTGCTGCCGGTGAGAGTGAGAACCCGCGTGAGCATGTACCGCGTGCAATCCGTCAGGTATTCTGGCGTATTCTGATCTTCTACATTCTGGCGATTCTGGTGATTGGTCTGATTATTCCCTATACAACACCATCGCTGCTGGGCAGTGATCTGAGCGATATCGGTGTCAGCCCATTCACCCTGATTTTTGAAAAAGCAGGGCTGGCTTTTGCGGCTGCAGTCATGAATGCCGTTATCCTATCCTCCGTGCTGTCTGCCGGTAACTCCGGTATGTATGCTTCAACCCGGGTGCTGTATGCATTGGCACGCTCCGGCAAAGCACCGAAAATGTTTGGGCGTCTGAATTCCCGCGGCATTCCGCAAAATGCACTGATCGTGACCGCTGCTTTTGGAATGTTGGCTTTTCTGGCTTCCCTGTTCGGGGATGGCGTCGTCTATAGCTGGCTACTGAACGCTTCGGGAATGTGCGGATTTATTACATGGCTGGGGATTGCGATCAGTCATTACCGCTTCCGTCGTGCTTTCCAGGCGCAGGGTCGTAATATGAATGATCTGCCATTCAAGGCAAAATGGTTCCCGTTTGGCCCACTGTTTGCTTTTGTACTGTGTGCGATCGTTATCGTAGGACAGAGTCTGTCGTACATTACACCGGAAGCGATTGACTGGAAATCCCTGCTCGCTTCTTACATCAGTGTCCCACTGTTCCTGATTCTATGGCTGGGTTATAAATGGACCAAGCGTACCAAAGTAATCCCGCTGACGGAATGCGATCTGGAAACGGGCGCGCGGCAGGATGATTCGGTATCATAATGCCGCACGATCAGTATCCAGAGATGTGATTGGTTGACCTTATATCTTTGGATACTGGTCGCGAACCTATTCCTACTCTAACCTTTACCAAAATATATACTCAAAAAGCCTTTCCGCTCTCTGTCTACAACCGGGTTCCCGGTATCACAGTGAAGCAGGAAAGGCTTTTTGAGTTATCTTGTTCGCTAGCCTGTAGCAGTCTTATGAGCTGCAGCAGGTGAAGATTGCTAGGAGATTAGTAAGTCGGCCAGCCGGCAGAATCATATTTCAGATCACTGATCAGCAGCTTTGGCTTGCCTTCATCGGTGGCATCGTAGGCATGACGGATAATCAGGTTGGTATTGTAGACGTCCTCACCACCCGGACCTTTCCAGCGATCATTACCTGCATCGAGAATCGTGAAACCGCCTTTCATCATATCTACACCATTTTTGTCTACATAAGGACCAGTAATACTCTTCGAACGTCCATAGACAGTTTTGTAAGTGCTGTTGGCTTTATCGCAACATTTATCAACGGAAGCGAATAAGTAGTAGTATCCAGTCTGTGCATTGTACGTAATGGATGGAGCTTCAATTGCACCATCATTAACAGTACGTTTGGCAATAGAGTAGATACCGCCTGTAGGCTTCATCGTATTTTTATCCAATTTGGTAATTTTCAGACCTGTCCAGAATGATCCAAAAGCAAGCCAAGGCTGTCCACTGGCATCGATAACCAGCTCAGGGTCAATCGCATTGTAGTCTTTTGTGCTGTTCGAAGTCAGAACAACACCATCATCGCGCCAGTTACCTGCACCAACACTGCTTGCTGAAGCAAGGCCGATCGCCGATGTGTTTTGGCCAAAATCAGAAGAGATCGAATAGTATAACCATGTACGACCATTATATTGTTTGACGTCCGGTGCCCATACATCATTGGCACGATCATTTTTCAAGTTTGGAGCATACTGTCTCCACCAGGATAAAGGAGAAAGGAAAACCTGTGGTACACGATAAAAGTTGGTTCCATTATCGGACTTCAACACTTGAATCCCAGGACCTGTTGAGAATACATAAGTTCCGCTGCCTTCTTTGATATAAGATGGATCATGAACATTCACGTCTCCACTTAGTGCCCAGTGAGCTGC
>Ga0308161_1000572_pt1 | contig 56089 bp, 55 predicted proteins | sample PhyFR2_FD_201034 | JGI IMG/M metagenome (GOLD analysis project Ga0308161, IMG submission 201034) | Phyllosphere microbial communities from UC Gill Tract Community Farm, Albany, California, United States - DLSLF.R2 | ecosystem: Host-associated > Plants > Phyllosphere > Unclassified | place: USA...
GGGCGACGCGTCTTTTTCACGACGCCTTTAATACGGTCAACCAGAGCGTTACCAGCATCAATATCAACACCGGCGTCTTTGTAACTGAGAGAGGTTTTGTCGGTCACTGCGAGGTCCCCACGCGAATTGCGGTTGGTGGTTTAAAATAAAGCGCGGCAATTCTATCAGTGCAGGCAAACGTTTGCGAGTCCGGTATTGCGCATCGGGTGATTTTCATTAATCCTCTATCTGTCCCGGTAAATCCCGCGGCATTGCGCAAGAGCAGGTGGCGCAGCGCGCAAAAGGCGGTATAATCCCGCGATTTTTTTTAGCTCAACTCATTCCGGGAGAACACCAATGAAGATCGTGGAAGTCAGACACCCGCTGGTCAAACATAAACTGGGCCTGATGCGTGAGCATGATATCAGTACAAAGCGTTTTCGCGAGCTGGCGTCGGAAGTGGGCAGCCTGCTGACCTATGAAGCGACCGCCGATCTGGAAACAGAGCGCGTAACCATTGAGGGCTGGAACGGCCCGGTAGAGATCGACCAGATCAAAGGCAAAAAAATCACGGTGGTGCCGATTCTGCGTGCCGGTCTTGGCATGATGGAAGGGGTGCTGGAGCACGTTCCCAGCGCCCGTATCAGCGTGGTGGGCGTCTACCGCGATGAAGAGACGCTGGAGCCGGTGCCTTACTTCCAGAAGCTGGTCTCTAACATCGAAGAGCGCCTGGCGCTGGTTGTCGATCCCATGCTGGCCACCGGTGGCTCCATGATCGCCACCATCGACCTCCTGAAGAAAGCGGGCTGCTCCAGCATCAAGGTGCTGGTACTGGTGGCTGCGCCGGAAGGGATCGCGGCGCTGGAGAAAGCGCATCCGGACGTTGAGCTGTACACCGCGTCAGTGGATCAGGGGCTGAACGACAAGGGTTATATCATTCCCGGACTCGGCGATGCCGGGGACAAAATTTTCGGAACCAAATAAATCGCATAGCCGACCAGAGAGTCGGCTTTTTTTTGGCAAAAAAAAGTTCCCGGAACGGGTCGGGTCTGCCGTGAGGCTGACCGGCGCGCCTGCTGCTGTGGCAGCGGTGCGGACCTGCGGGAGAGATAACCTAAGGGGATAAATGATGACTCGTCGCGCCATTGGCGTCAGTGAACGACCGCCGTTACTGCAGACCATTCCACTCAGCCTGCAACACCTGTTCGCCATGTTTGGTGCCACCGTGCTGGTGCCGATTCTGTTCCATATCAACCCGGCCACCGTGCTGCTGTTCAACGGGGTGGGCACACTGATTTATCTCTTTATCTGTAAAGGCAAAATTCCCGCCTATCTGGGCTCGAGCTTTGCGTTTATCTCGCCGGTGCTGCTGTTGCTGCCGCTGGGCTATGAGGTGGCGCTGGGCGGATTTATTCTGTGCGGCGTGCTGTTCTGCATTGTGGCGCTGATCGTTAAACGCGCCGGAACCGGCTGGCTCGACGTCATGTTCCCGCCTGCGGCGATGGGGGCGATTGTTGCCGTCATCGGCCTGGAGCTGGCTGGCGTGGCCGCCAACATGGCGGGCCTGCTGCCCGCTGAAGGCAGTACGCCAGACAGTAAAACGGTGTTGATCTCGCTGGTGACGCTGGCGGTGACGGTATTCGGATCGGTGCTGTTCCGCGGTTTCCTGGCGATCATTCCGATTCTGGTTGGCGTGGTCGTGGGGTATCTGCTCTCCGCCGTGATGGGCATCGTGGACTGGAGCGGCGTCGAGCGTGCGCCATGGTTCGCCCTGCCAACGTTCTACACGCCGCGCTTTGAGTGGGTGGCGATGCTGACGATTCTGCCGGCGGCGCTGGTGGTCATCGCCGAGCATATCGGTCATCTGGTGGTGACCGCGAACATCGTGAAGAAAGATCTGATCCGCGATCCGGGCCTGCATCGTTCGATGTTTGCCAACGGCTTATCGACGGTGATCTCCGGCTTCTTTGGTTCCACGCCAAACACCACTTACGGCGAGAATATCGGTGTGATGGCGATCACCCGCGTCTACAGTACCTGGGTCATCGGTGGCGCGGCGATTCTGGCGATCCTGCTCTCCTGCGTCGGCAAGCTGGCGGCCGTGATCCAGGCGATCCCGGTGCCGGTCATGGGCGGCGTCTCGCTGCTGCTGTACGGGGTGATCGGCGCATCCGGTATCCGCGTGCTGATCGAATCTAAGGTCGACTACAACAAGGCACAGAACCTGATCCTCACCTCGGTGATCCTGATCATCGGCGTCAGCGGCGCGAAGGTACATATCGGCGCGGCGGAGCTGAAAGGCATGGCGCTGGCGACGATCGTGGGTGTCGGCCTGGCGCTGATCTTCCGCGTGATCTCGCTGCTGCGTCCGGAAGAAGTGGTACTGGAAGCCGACGAACCGCGCGAACCGTGATCCCGGCCTGAGTCACGGGATCGGGGCAGGGACGCCCCATTCATCTCTTTCTGAAAACTGTGTTAGAATTCCCCCGATTTTTTGCTTGTTCTCTTGCTGAGGTGCTTCTGAACACGCCGGCACAATTGTCATTGCCACTCTATTTACCAGACGACGAAACCTTCTCCAGCTTCTGGCCGGGGGAAAACCCGTCGCTGATTGCCGCACTGAAAGGCGCTCTTAACCAGCAACACGGCAGCTATCTCTACTTCTGGTCACGCGAAGGGGGAGGGCGAAGCCATCTGCTGCACGCCGCCTGCGCAGAGATGTCCGCGCGTAACGAGGCGGTCGGCTATGTGCCGCTCGATAAACGCACCTGGTTTGTGCCGGAAGTGCTGGAAGGGATGGAGCAGCTGTCGCTGGTCTGCATCGATAACATCGAATGCATTGCCGGCGAGCCGGAGTGGGAGATGGCGATCTTTGATCTCTACAACCGCATTCTGGAAACCGGTAACACGCGCCTGTTTATCACCGGCGATCGTCCGCCGCGTCAGCTTAATCTGCAACTGCCCGATCTCGCCTCACGGCTGGACTGGGGGCAGATCTATCGCCTGCAGCCGCTCTCTGATGAAGATAAACTCCAGGCGCTGCAGCTGCGCGCCGGATTACGCGGTTTTGAATTGCCGGAAGATGTGGGCCGTTTCCTGCTGAAACGGCTGGATCGGGAAATGCGCACCCTGTTCGATACGCTGGATCGGCTCGACCGCGCCTCTATCAGCGCCCAGCGTAAACTCACCATTCCGTTCGTGAAAGAGACGCTCGGCCTTTAAAGGATGTCGAGCACCGCTTCCGGCGGACGGCCGATTCGCGCGTTGTCACCGCTGATCACAATCGGTCTTTCAATCAGAACCGGATTGTCCACCAGTGCATCCAGCAGCGCACTCTCGCTTTTCTCGCTGAGTCCCAGCTCGCGATAGATCGCCTCTTTGGTCCGCATCAACTCCCGTGCGCTCTGCATCCCCAGCTTCTGCAACAGGATTTGCAGCGTTTCGCGATCGGGCGGCGTCTGCAGATAGAGCACCACCTCCGGCTCGATCCCGCGAGCGGTAAGCAGCGCCAGCGTTTCGCGGCTCTTGCTGCAGCGCGGGTTGTGATAGATCGTTACCATTCTGATTCTCCTTTCAGGGCGGTGGCGTTTACCCTTTCTGATACTGCTTAAAGCGCTGCTGCAACTGACGCAGCTGGTCGATACGGGCGTCGTAGCGCGCCTGCTTCAGGCTACCGAGCGGCACCTGGGCGCTGGCGCTGCTGAGAGTGGTGATCGCCTGGTCGAGCTGACCATTCAGCGCCAGGCTCTCCGCCCGCGCAGAAAGTTCTTCATCGTTCAGACCCTGCCGGGCGGAGGCCTGAGCCAGCAGGTCCCAGCCGTTAGGATCGTCTTTGTTAGACCAGGTGTAGCGATTCAGAATCCGGCTGGCGCTGGCGTACTGCTTCGCTTCGACGTAGGCATTGGCGAGGTTAAGCTGGATCACCGGGCTGTTTTTGGCTCCGCTGGCGGCACTCAGCAGCGCGATGGCCTGCTGCGGCTGATTCAGGCCGATGTCGATGTCCGACATTATATCCAGGAACCAGATATTGGCGGGCTGCTTCGCCAGTAACGGCGTCATGATGCGCTTCGCATCGGCAAAGCTTTTCGCCTGCAGAAACTGTATGGCTTTGCCATATTGTGACGCCATCTGCTCACGGGCATTGCCGTTCGCATACTGACTCAGCAGTTCGTCGGTCAGCTGATTGCGTCCGGTCGGGTACATCCCCAGCGCACGCACCTTCGCCAGATAGAAATCCTCCGTCGACTGCACTACCACGGGCCGCATCTGGTTCGCCCGGTTGCGGGCATCCGCCAGACGGCTGTCGGGCAGCGGGTGCGTCAGCAGGATCTCAGGCGGTTTGGAGGAGAAGCGGCTCTGATCGGCCAGCTTCTGCAGGAAGTTCGGCATCGCCTGTGGATCGAATCCGGCACGCTGCAGAACCTGAATCCCGATACGGTCAGCCTCCTGCTCATTGCCCTGGGTAAAGCTGATGATGCCCTGCTGCGTGCCTGCCAGGGTGCCGGTCAGGGCGGCCATGCCCGCCTGCGGGCTGGCCATCGCCAGCAGAATCGAGCCCAGCGCGCCGACCCAGGTCAGCGGCGCATTGCGCTTCTGATCTTCCATCGCGCGTGCCAGGTGGCGCTGGGTGACGTGTGAGATCTCGTGCGCCATCACGGACGCCAGCTGGCTTTCATTCTCGGTAAAACGGAACAGCGCCGAGTGCAGCACCACGTTGCCGCCAAAGAAGGCAAAGGCGTTAAGCTCATCGTTCTGGATCAGGAAGAAGTGGAAGGGCGTTTTCACGGCGTCGGCGTGCGAAACCAGGCGCTGACCCAGCTGATTGATGTACTGATTCAGCAGCGGATCGTTAATCAGCGGGGCACTGGCGCGCAGCTGGCGCACATAGAAGTCGCCCATCTGCAGCTCCTGATTAATCGACAGCGTCGAACCGGCCGTGGTGCCGATATCGGGGAGCGAATCACTGATGTCGGCGTAAGCCGGAGACAGCGTCGTAAAAATGAGTGTCGGAAGGAGCGCGGCGATCAGCGTTTTCTTTAACCGGTTCAACATGCCTTAATCCTGTAGAGAGGCCCTGAGAATGGACAGGTGCGCAGCGGAAACGTTCCCTTTTTCGCCGATCACTGCGGTCCGGCCCTATCTTAACCAGAGCACTAACAGAAAGGAATGGCGTTTTCAGCCGACTGCCCGAGCTGATTTGTGCAAAATGGGGATTTTTGGCGAAAAAAATTGAATATCCGCAATACCTAAACGGGAGTTAAACGGCTTTATTCCGTAAGGCATTGCTGCATGGCTGAGCGGGAAAATGGCGTGTTATTCAATGAATACCTTCATCGCCGGACGAAATAAAGCAGAATCTGCTGAGAGAGAATAAAAAGATAAACGCTGCTTTTTTTAAAGTTATGTAAATTCACTCAAAAAAACTGAATGTGGCACGGTTTTTTCCAGGTCTACTCTGAAAAAAACAGGGTAACCCGTCAGCAATTTCCCGTTTTGCCATCAACAGATTAAATCGTTCATTCATCATCCTGTTTTTAATTCCAGCTACGCCTGGCTGCGATTTATTTATGACGAAAGCCGCTACGTAAGATAACAGGCTGAATGCGCAGATCCACGTCTGACAAGAGCCTTATTTCCTTTGTATGAAACTTTTCGATTAATTCTGCCGGTGAATCATTTTCGCAGGTTATCACTGGCGTGCTGACCTGAATTTACACAGGCGTGAATTATACCGGTGCTGTGATATAGATAGCCGACCTGATTCAGTCCTGAATCTGCCAGCCATTATTTGATTTGCCGGAGAGAAGTAATATGCGTTCAGTGGTTTCATACGCGTTAATCGCCATTACTGGCGGCGTCGTTGGCGCGGCTGTCACTCAGAGTGGCGATATTTATGACAAAGTCTCACGCTATTTTGCAACCGAGCCGCAGGAAGCCGAAGGATTCTGGAGCACACCCGCCATTGAAGGGTACGGCAAAATTCACTACGAGCCTGATGCTGCGTTTAAACCGGTCGCGGGCCTCAGCAATAAGATCGTTTTCCAGATCACCCGCAGCGACGGCGCCATGACGGCCCCTAATCTGGGGCTGGAGCGCGTGGCGCGTGTAGTGAACTTATATATCGCCTCGGGGGTGCCAGCGGATCAGCTGAAGTTTGTGGTTTCGGTCACCGGTGATGCGACCCCGGCCATGCTGGATAACGCCCATTTCAAACAGTTTTACGGCATCGAAAATCCAAACCTGAAGCTGATTAATGAGCTGAATCAGGCTGGGGTGAAAGTCTCGGTGTGCGATCAGTCCGTGGCCTTCCATCACTACCCCAATAACTGGATTGATAAATCGGTCATCCATGCGCTTTCCAGTCCGACCACCGTATCCACCCTGCAGAATCAGGGTTACGCGTGGCTGGCAATGTAATGAATATTTTCAATAACCGGGAGAAGAGTGAATGCGTCCAGCAGCGTTAGTGGTGATGGCGGCCGTGGCCGGATTTATCGGAGGCAACGTTTTACAGTTGCCAGCGTTATTTGACAAAGTCAGCGGCAAAGTGGCGGAGAATAAAACTGAGCCCGCTGATTTCTGGAGTACGCCAGCGATTGAGGGTTACGGCAAAATACATTATGTCGACACGCCCGCGTTTAAACCCGGCACCACCGCAGGGCTGAGTAATAAAATTGTTTTCCAGATCAACCATAATGAAGGGGATATCCGCAAGCCGAATCTGGGCCTGGAGCGCGTGGCGCGCGTCACCAACCTCTATTATGCGGCGGGTGTGCCACTCGACCAGCTGAAATTTGTGGTCTCAATTAATGGCGATGCGGTCTCTTCGGCTCTGAATAATGCCCAGTTCAGCAAAGCTTACGGGGTGGATAACCCGAACCTGAAGCTGATTAGCGAACTGAAAAAAGCGGGCGTTCAGGTCACTATCTGCGACCAGTCCGTGGCGTTTCATCAGCTCGAGCGCAACTGGATCGACCCGATGGTCACGCACACCATCTCCAGCGGCACCACCGTGGCGACGCTGGAAAACAGCGGCTACGCCTTCCTGATGCTGTAAACGTCTGACAGCGGCGTCACTGCCGCTGTCACCTGCCGGTCACGTTACGGTGATGCCCCTGTCATAAAACGCCGCTAGTTTACGTCGCAATGAGATCGATCTCATCGACGATAAACGAGGCAGTGATGACAGATTTACTCCGCGTAGCCCGACTGGCAGGCGTCTCCCGCGCTACCGCTGCGCGCGCCTTTTCCGACCCGCACCTGCTCAAAGCCGACACGCTGCAGAAGGTCCTGGCCGTCTCAGAAGAGATCGGCTTTCGCCCGAACCATATTGCCCGTCAACTCCGTACACAACACTCCACCACGCTTGGCGTCCTGCTGCCTTCGCTGCTCAATCCGGTTTTTGCCCTGCAGCTGCAGGCGATGGAGCAGCAGGCACGCCAGGCCGGGTATGCGCTGCTGGTGGCGACCAGTGATTATCAGCCCGAGCGTGAAGCCGCTATCGTCGAACATATGCTGCACCAGCGCGTCGCCGGTCTGGTTCTGACGGTGGCAGACGCCGATAGCAGCACGCTGCTGCCCACGCTGGCGGCAGCGAAAATGCCCTTTGTCCTGACCCACAACGTGCCGCAGCAGCATGACTGGCTCACGCTGTGCGTCGATAACCGCAAAGCGATTGCGGAGGCGACCGCCTGTCTGATCTCGCTGGGCCACCGCCATATCGTAATGGCTGCAGGCCCGATGCAGCAGTCTGACCGTGCACGCCTGCGCTATCTGGGCTACTGCGACGCCATGCAGCAGGCCGGTCTGACACCGCAGGCGATGATTGAGATGCCCAGCCATATTCACTCCGACTTCCGGCCCCTGCAACCGCTGATGAACGCCCCGTCGCCGCTGACGGCGGTGATCTGCAGTAACGATCTGCTGGCGATCAGCCTGCTGGGCGCGGCTGCGCGTGCCGGGGTCAGCGTACCGGCTCAGCTATCAGTCATCGGCTTCGACGGGATTGCGCTGGGCGAACAGCTTACCCCTTCACTGGCCAGCGTGGTGCAGCCGATTGCGCTGATGGGCACCCGTGCCATCGACCTGCTTCTGCATCCGGGCGGCCAGAGCGCGCGGCTGGCCCACCATTTACGGCTCGGGGAGAGTATCGCCCCGGCATTTCATCGTTCTTCTTCAGGGAAACAACATGACATTCACCGCTAATCTCCGACATCTCGCCCGCGCTGCGCTACTGGCCGGATGCACGCTCGCCAGTGGCTGGACCCAGGCGGCGGAAAACGCCATCTGTTACAACTGCCCGCCAGAATGGGCCGACTGGGCCACGCAGCTCAGGGCGATCGAAAAAGCGACCGGCATTCAGGTGCCGCAGGACAATAAAAATTCGGGTCAGGCGCTGGCCCAGCTGGTGGCGGAGAAAAATCATCCGGTGGCTGACGTGGTCTATTACGGCGTCAGTTTCGGCATTCAGGCCACTAACGCCGACGTGGTCAGCGCTTACAAACCCGCTAACTGGGATGAGATCCCGGCAGGCATGAAAGATCCCGCGGGCAAATGGGTGGCGCTGCACTCCGGCACCATGGGCTTTATGGTCAATGTGGATGCGCTGGGAGGCGCACCGGTGCCACGTTCCTGGGACGATCTGCTGAAGCCCGAATATAAAGGAATGGTGGGCTACCTCGATCCGGCCAGTGCCTTTGTGGGCTATGTCGCAGCGGTCGCGGTGAATCAGGCTAAGGGCGGCAGCCTGCAGGACTTTACACCGGCGATTAACTGGTTCAAGGCGCTGCAGCGCAACCAGCCGATTGTGCCTAAGCAGACGGCCTATGCGCGGCTGATTTCGGGTGAAATCCCGATTCTGATCGACTACGACTTCAACGCCTATCGTGCCCGCTACAAAGATCACGCCAATGTGGCATTTGTGATCCCCCGCGAAGGCACGGTTACGGTGCCCTATGTCATCAGCCTGGTGAAGAACGCGCCGCACCCGGCCAACGGCAAAAAAGTGATCGATTTCGTGCTCTCCGATGCCGGTCAGGCGATCTGGGCCAATGCCTGGCTGCGTCCGGTGCGGGCGTCGGCGATGTCACCCGAGGCGAAAAAATATTTTCTGCCTGACAGCGACTATGCGCGTGCGCACACGGTCGATTATCAGCAGATGGCGGAGGCACAAAAGGGCTTCTCCGCGCGTTATCTGAGCGAGATCCGCTGATGTCGCTGCCGGCACTTAACGTGCCCGCCGCTGACGGGCCGGTTCGCCGCCGGCGTCGTCCGCTGGGGGCAAACTGGCCGTGGATGCTGCTGCCTGCGCTGATCTTCTTCGCGGCCTTCTGGCTGCTGCCGTTTGCGCGTCTGTTGCAGATCGGGATGACCGAAGATCGCACCACGCACCGCAGCGGCTACTGGACGGCGATCGGCCAGCCGCAATATCTGCACAGCCTGCTGAACACCGTGCTGCTCTCGGCGGCGGTCACGCTGGTGACGCTGCTGATTGCGGCGGTGGTGGGCTGCTTTCTGGCGCGGCACCGCTTCTCCGGCCGGGGCACGCTGCTGGCGCTGCTGACCTTTCCACTGGCTTTTCCGGGCGTGGTGGTGGGGTTTCTGATGGTGATGCTGGCGGGACGACAGGGGGTGCTGGCGCAGTTCAGTCTCAGCATGTTCCATGAGCGCTGGGTCCTGGCCTATTCGCTCAGCGGCCTATTCATCGGCTATCTCTATTTTTCGCTGCCGCGCGCCATCGTGACGCTGACGGCGGCCAGCGAGAAGCTGGATCGATCGCTGGAAGAGGCGGCGCGTTCGCTGGGTGCCAGCCAGTGGCGCATCGTCATGGACGTTATTATTCCGGGGCTGAAACCGGCGCTGCTCTCCTGTGGCGCACTCTGTTTCGCGACCAGCATGGGGGCGTTTGGCACGGCGTTTACGCTGGGCACTGAGCTGGCGGTGCTGCCGCTGACCATTTACGGCGAATTCACCAATTACGCCAACTTTGCCACCGCGGCGGCACTCTCGGTCATCATGGGCGCGGTCGCCTGGCTGGCGCTGATGCTGGCGAATGGACTGGCGACCCGCCGGAATGCGAGGTCATCATGAAACGCCGGGGACTCTTTTATCTGCAGGTGACAATCACCAGCCTGACCGCGCTGTTTATGATCGTGCCGGTCGTGCTCTCCATGCTGGCGGGCGTCACGCAGAACTATTTCGTGGGTCTGCGCAGCGGCCTGACGCTGAAGTGGGTGGCGCAGGTGTGGCAGATGTATGGCGACACGTTCTGGCTGTCGCTGCTGATCGCCCTGAGCTGTCTGGCGGTGACGGTCATCGTGGGCGTGCCCGCCGCCTGGGGGTTACTGAAGTCGCCGTCACGCTGGGCCGCCCGCATTGAGGAGTGCCTGATGCTGCCGGTGGCGCTGCCCGGGCTGGCCACCGCGCTGGGCATCATCCTGCTCTATGGTCAGTTCAGCGGTTTGCGCGACAGCTGGCTCTTTATTCTGATTGGCCATGTGCTCTTTACGCTGCCCTTTATGATCCGACCGGTGCTGTCGGTAATGCAGGCGATTGACCTGCCGCGCCTGGAAGAGGCCGCCGCCAGTCTGGGCGCAGGGTTCTGGTTCCGCTTCTTTACCGTGGTTATCCCGAACTGCCGCAACGGCATCCTGGCGGGGGCGTTCATGGTGATCACGCTGTCGGTCGGAGAGTTCAACATTACCTGGATGCTGCACACGCCACTGACCAAAACCCTGCCGGTCGGGCTGGCCGACAGCTACACCTCGATGCGGCTGGAGGTCGGTTCCGCCTACACCCTGATCTTTATCATGATGATTTTACCGCTGCTGCTGTTGCTCAACGCCTGTAATCACTGGCTGGAACGGCAGGCGTCGCGGCAGCAGAGAGAGGAGACCCTATGAAAGAGGCCGTTAACGTGACGCTGCGCCACTGCTCGCGTCGTTTTAATCAGCAGGTCGCGCTGCACCCGCTCGATCTGCAGGTTCAGGCTGGCGAAACCCTGGTGCTGCTGGGACCGTCGGGCTGCGGCAAGACCACGCTGCTGCGTATCATCAGCGGCCTGGAAAGCAGCGATCCGCCGGGTGAGATCTGGTTTGATCAGCGAAACGTCACGGCGCTGCCGATCGAGAAACGCAATGTCGGCATGGTGTTCCAGAACTACGCGCTCTTCCCGACGCTCAATGTGGCGCAGAACGTCGCCTATGGCCTGAAGGTGCAGGGTGTGCCGCGTGCTGAGCGTGAGGCGCGGGTCGCAGAGATGCTGGCGCTGGTGGATCTGACCCATCTGTCACATCGGGCTATCGATAAATTGTCCGGCGGACAGAAGCAGCGGGTGGCGCTGGCCCGTGCGCTGGCCGCCCGGCCTAAAGTGCTGCTGTTTGATGAGCCGCTGGCGGCGCTTGACGCCAGGCTGCGCGATCGGCTGCGGCTGGAGATCGGCGCGCTGCTCAAGCGGCTGGCCATCACCGCCGTCTACGTCACGCACGATCAGCAGGAGGCGATGGCGCTGGGCGATCGCATCGCGGTCATGGAGCAGGGCCGTCTGGTGCAGCTCGATACCCCGCAGGCGATCTATCAGCGCCCGGCCTCCCGCTTTGTGGCCGACTTTGTGGGGGCCATTAACTGCATCGCACACGATCCCCAGGGGCAGCCGCTGCGTTTCTGTCGCCCGGAAGAGATCCTGCTGGCCGACGAGAGCCGCTATCCGCAGCGCGGCGTGATTGTCGGCAGCACGTTTCTCGGCGCTTCGCAGCGCCTGATGATCGATATCGGTCTGGATAAGCCTATCCAGGTAGAACGTCATGCCCGCGAAATCTGGCAGGCGGGGCAGCGCATCAGCTGGTCGCTGACCCGTCAGGCCGCGCTGGAATTCAGCTGTTAAGGAGTCCGTTGTGTCACATCAGCCCACCGTGATCGCGCAAATCAGCGATCTGCATATCAAGGCCAATTGCCGTCTCTCTTACCGACAGGTCGATACGCATACGGCCTTACTGCAGGTGATCGACACGCTTAATGCGCTGCGACCGCGCCCCGATGTGGTGGTGGTCACCGGCGATCTTGTCGATTTTGGCCGGCCGGAAGAGTATCAGACGCTGCGCGCCGCGCTGCAGCGCCTGCAGCTGCCCGTTTATCTGATGGCGGGCAATCACGACGACCGCGAGGCGCTGCGTGCCGCCTTCCCGGATCACCCCTATCTGCAGTCGGGGCCGACCCTGAACTGGCAGCTTCGCGTCGGCGGCGTCAGGCTGCTGGCGCTGGACTCCAGCGTGCCGCAGCAGCCGTGGGGGGAGCTGGATGCGCAGCAACTGGAGTGGCTGGATCACGCCCTGAGCGCGGCCGCGGATGAGCCGACGCTGGTGATGCTGCATCATCCGCCGTTTGCCTGCGGCATCGCGCATATGGATCGACAGCGATTACGTCACCCCGACGCCCTTGAGGCGATCGTCGCCCGCCATCCCCATGTTGAGCGGGTGCTCTGCGGTCATCTGCACCGCAGTCTGCAGACCCGTTTTGGCGGCACTCTGGCCTGTGTCGCGCCTGGCGTGTCGCATCAGGTGGCGCTGGATCTGCATCCCGACGGACCGGCTCACTTTATTCTGGAGCCGCCTGGCTTCTTACTGCACTGCTGGCAGCCCGGTCAGGGCATGGTCACGCATCAGTGCGCGATTGGGGACTTTTCCGGCCCCTGGCCCTTTTACGACAGCCAGGGATTAATTGATTAGGGCCAGCCAGATCTGCATTCACAGGGGGTAAATTTGTCTTAATGCTGCTCAAAAAGGGTGACACCGTGTAAACTTAAGCCCGGATCTCAGGGCTTATGACACAATAAAATAATCAGGCATTCAGGACATGACACTCTTCTTCAGGGCGGCGACGCCATGCTAAAGCTCTTTCGGCTCAAAGCCGATTTGCGCAATCTGATCGCCCTGCTGGTGATTGTCAGCATTGTCATCACGCTGGCAAACACGCTCTACGCCACCTGGCGGGTCCAGCGGCAGGTGCTCATCGATACCACGCTCGAAGCGAACCGCGCCTATGCCGCCAAGCTGGCCTCGACCAGCGAAATCTTCTTTCAGCTGGCACAGTCCCAGCTCCACTACAGCGCCAATCAGCTGAGCCGCGACTTTAACAATGATGCGCTGCTGAAGAGCGAGGTTAACCGCCTGCGCGAACAGACCGCCAGTTTCAACTCGGTGGCGGTGGTGGATGCGCAGGGGATAGTCAAAGCGATTTCGCCGGAGTCCCTGACGTTGCAGGGCATGCACCTGACCAGCGACGCCTCGCGTGAGGCGCTGACCCTGCGGCAGCCCATCATCAGTAAACCGACGCTTTCTGCCGCTAATAATCTGCTGGTGTTTGTCTCCTGGCCCATCTGGAGTGCCGAGGGCGACTACCTCGGCTATGTCGGCGGTACGATCTATCTGAAGAAAAAAAGCATTCTGAACGCGCTGCTGGGTGAGCAGTTCTATCGGGATGGCACCACGGTGTATGTGCTCGACAGCAATAACGAGGTGCTCTATCACCAGAATCGTCAGCTGATTGGCAAAATTCTGCCCGCCATCGTCAGCCCGCGTGACGAGCAGACCAACGGTTCGCTGATAATCGACGGGTCCGGGGACGCCATGCAGCTGGCTGGCTTTGCAGTGGTGCCGACCACCGGCTGGACGGTGGTGGCGCTGAAGCCCATCAACATCACGCTGAATCCGCTTTCGGGGCTGTTAATGAAAGTCCTGAAAAACTCGGTGCCCTTTGCACTGCTGACCCTGCTGGTCGCCGTGGTGCTGGCACGGCTGATTGCCCGTCCGCTTTTCCAGCTGGCCCGCAAAGCCAGCCGGATGGATGCGCAGGGGGTTTCTAAAGAGATTGGCGGCATCACCGCATGGTATTTCGAGGCGGCGCAGGTTAAGCGGGCACTGCTCACCGGCATCGGGCTGGTGCAGGATAAAATCGGCCGTCTTAACTCAGAAGCGCAGACCGATCCGCTGACCCAGCTGCTGAATCGCCGGGGGCTTAACGCCGTGCTGGAGTACTATCGCACGCTGCGTCAGCCGTTTGCGGTGCTGGCGCTGGATATCGATCACTTCAAGAACGTGAATGACAGCTGGGGTCACGACGTGGGCGATAGAGTCATTCAGCAGGTGGCGAGCACGCTGCGTGCCAGCGCCCGTCAGTCGGATGTGGTGTGTCGCAACGGCGGAGAGGAGTTCCTGATGCTGCTGCCGGGAACGTCACTGGACGAGGCGCAGATTATCGCAGAGCGCGTGCGGCTCGGCATCGCTGAAGCGTGGCTCACCGATGTCGGCAGGATCACCCTCTCTATCGGCGTGGCGGCCTGGAACGGGTCTGCGGAAGGCGGGCTGGAAGGCAGCCTGAAACAGGCGGATGCGGCGCTCTATCAGGCAAAAAATGCCGGACGCAACTGTGTGATTGTTGCAGCGTCATAAACGTCGGGCTGTGATGAGAGGGGCAGCACGTGAGGCAGGCAGGGCGCGGCGACAGAGCGACCGCGCCCCTGAACATCAGGCTGACTTAACGTACTCCAGCACCATGTCGTGATGATTCGAGGTTTTAAAGTTATCAAAGACTTTTTCAACCTTGCCTTCAGCGTCAACCAGGAAGCTGATGCGATGAATACCGTCATAGGTTTTGCCCATAAAGGTTTTTTCACCCCAGACGCCAAACGCCTGGCAGACTTCATGATTTTCATCTGAGAGCAGGGTAAAGTTCAGCAGCTCTTTCTCAGCAAAGCGTGACAGTTTTTCTGGTTTGTCAGTGCTGATACCCAGCACTTCCACGCCCGCTTTCTTCAACTCATCCATATTGTCACGCAGACCGCACGCCTGCACGGTGCAGCCCGGTGTCATCGCCTTCGGGTAGAAGTAGACCAGAACGCGCTGTCCCTGGAAGTCGGTCAGATTCACGTGTTCGCCATCCTGATCGGGCAGGCTAAATGCGGGTGCGGTATCTCCGGCTTTCAGTGGATTCATCACATCTCTCCATTTTTTTATTCAGGCTGTGGGTAATACACTATCCGGCCAGAAACGGCCAGAGGCAAAATAACCTTCAGGGGGTATTTCACCACATAGCCGCGTGCTCAGCCGCCAGTAATGTGGAGAAATAACTCCGGCTTACAGACCCAGGCTTAGCGTACCGCGCTGACCGATTCGCTGTTGTCGGCGTCGGAGGCGCTATAGAGGCGCAGTGACCCCCTGGCATTCAGCTCCTGACAGAGCGCATTAAACGCCTGCTCGAACGTTGTGCCGCTGGTCCGCGTCGGACTGTGGGCTGTCATTTGAATATAGAGCGTCGGCGGCAAATCGTGCTGCGCAGGCGTAATGCGCGACACCAGCTCCGCCACATTCATCTGATGTTTATCGATCAGATCGGTAAAGCGTTCAATGGTATGCGGTGAATCGGCAACCTCAACCTGAATAAACGCCGTGTCCGGCATCGGCGGACGCAGCCGGGCATTGGTGCGCTTCATCACGATCAGCAGCTCCAGCTCGGCGCCTTTCAGCGGCAGCGTCGACTCGATCAGCGTAATGGCGTTCCAGCTGCCCGACAGCAGCATAATAAAGGTGAACTCATCCCCAAGCATGGCAAGACGGCTATCTTCGATATTGCAACCGCAGCTGCTGACGTGTCGGGTAATGGTGTTGACGATACCCGGACGGTCAACACCAAGGGCGGTGATCACCAGATGATGGGGCTGAGATGGCGACAAAATGGCTTTTCCTCTGCTTTCGCTAATAACCATAAGGTAAACATAAAAAAAACTGCTGACAAGCGCGGGAATAGCGTGGCTGGCTTGCTTTTCCCTAAGTGTAAAACGTACCATGAAGCACTTGTTTGTCGAGGGGATCGCCAATGTTTACGGGAAGTATTGTTGCACTCGTTACGCCAATGGATGACAGCGGTAATGTCTGCCGGTCGAGTCTGAAAAAACTGATTGATTATCATGTCGCCAGCGGCACCGCGGCGATCGTTTCCGTGGGCACCACAGGCGAATCTGCTACTCTGAGCCATGAAGAACATGGTGACGTGGTGATGCTGACCCTGGAGCTGGCCGATGGCCGTATTCCGGTCATTGCCGGAACCGGCGCTAACGCTACTGCCGAAGGCATCTCTCTGACGAAGCGTTTTGAAAATTCCGGTGTGGTGGGCTGCCTGACCGTCACGCCCTATTATAACCGTCCGACTCAGGAAGGGTTGTTCCAGCACTTTAAAGCCATTGCCAACAGCACCAGCCTGCCGCAGATGCTCTACAACGTGCCTTCGCGCACCGGGTGTGACATGCTGCCGGAAACCGTCGCCCGCCTGGCCGAAATCAAAAATATTATCGGAATCAAAGAGGCGACCGGGAACTTATCGCGGGTTAGTCAGATCCAAGAGCTGGTTGATGACGATTTCATTCTGGTCAGTGGCGATGACGCGACTGCACTGGACTTTATGCAACTGGGCGGCAAAGGCGTCATTTCGGTGACGGCAAACGTGGCTGCGCGCGAAATGGCTGAACTGTGTCAACTCGCACAGCAGGGCAATTTCGTCGAGGCTCGCCGCCTGAATCAGCGTCTGATGCACCTGCACCAGATGCTTTTCTGTGAACCCAATCCTATCCCGGTGAAATGGGCTGCGAAACAGCTAGGATTAATCGCTAACGACACGCTGCGTCTGCCTATGACGCCACTGACTGCAGCCGGCCAGCCGAAAGTGGAGCAGGCGCTGGTGAAAGCGGGTTTGCGATAATTTAGGGAGTTTGAATGAATTACTCAGTAAAGCGGTCAACAGTAGCCACAGTAGTGGGGCTTTCTACTCTGATGCTGTTGTCGGCCTGTTCCAGCGATCAGCGTTATAAGCGCCAGGTCAGCGGCGACGAATCTTATCTTGAAGCCAGCCAGTTGAGTGAACTCAAAGCGCCTGCCGGTATGATCCTGCCGGTGCAGCGCGGTGACTACGACGTGCCGCGCACTGCCAGCCAGGCGCCCGTCGGCAAACAGCTCGACATTCGTCCGCCCGCCCAGCCGCTGGCGCTGATGAACGGCACCCGCGCACAGTTCAGCAACAACAGCGGCGCCCTGATGATTGAAAACAGCCGTGGTTCAGTCTGGCCTCAGCTGGTTAACGTCGTGCAGTCTTACAAGTTCCCTATCGCTTCACGCAATGACGCCGGCCAGCAGCTGACAACCGACTGGGTGCAGTGGAACCGCGCCGATGAAGATCAGCAGTACCGGGGGCGTTACCAGATCAGCGTGCAGTCGCAGAGCTATCAGCAGCAGGTGACCGTGCGTCTGCTGGAGCTGCAGCAGGCGGGTAAAACGGTTACCTCACCGGTGCAGATCCAGCGTTACACCGCGCAGATGCTGAACGACATCAGTACCGGTATGGATAAGATCGAAACGGCCAGCGAAAACGCCGCCTCCGGCCGCGTGACCGGATCGATTGACGTGCAGAGCGGTGCCGATGATACCGGCCTGCCGATGCTGATCCTGCGCACGCCGTACAACGTGGCCTGGCAGCGTCTGCCGGACGCGATGAAGCGTGTCGGTATGGAGGTGACGGATACCACCCGCTCAACCGGCAGCATGAAGGTGACCTATAAGTCACTGAGCAGCAGCGACTGGGATGCGATTGGCGCGAAAGATCCGGAATTGCCCAATGGCGATTACAAGGTACAGGTCGGCGATCTCGACAACCGCACCAGCCTGCAATTCATCGACCCGAAAGGGCATGTGCTGACCCAGTCGCAGAATGATGCGCTGGTGGCCGTGTTCCAGGCGGCGCTGAACAAATAAAGTTGCCTCAGGCCGGAGATTCTCCGGCCTTTTTTTTTTGTTTTTGGCATAATAGCGCGCGGCGAAGTAAACGATTGCGTCAAGGCAATCGCCGCAGCGGCACTGGCCGCTGACCACCCGTTATTTCAAGTCTGGAGTGAACAAGATGCAAAAGCGAGCTGAGTTGTATCGCGGTAAAGCGAAAACCGTATACAGCACCGATAACCCGGATCTGCTGATACTCGAATTCCGCAACGATACGTCAGCAGGTGATGGCGCCCGAATCGAGCAGTTTGATCGCAAGGGAATGGTTAACAACAAGTTTAACCACTTCATCATGACCAAATTGCAGGAAGCGGGGATCCCGACCCAGATGGAAGCGCTGCTGTCGGATAACGAAGCGCTGGTGAAGAAGCTGGAGATGGTGCCGGTGGAGTGCGTGGTCCGCAACCGCGCCGCAGGCTCGCTGGTAAAACGTCTGGGCGTGGAAGAGGGGATGGTGCTTAATCCGCCGCTGTTTGATCTTTTCCTGAAGGATGATGCAAAGCACGACCCGATGGTCAACGAATCCTACTGCGAAACCTTTGGCTGGGTCAGCAAACAGAACCTGGCGCGTATGCAGGAGCTGACCTTTAAAGCTAACGATGTGCTGAGCAAACTGTTCGACGATGCGGGTCTGATTCTGGTCGACTTTAAGCTGGAGTTCGGCCTGTTCAACGGCGAAGTAACGCTGGGCGATGAGTTCTCGCCAGACGGCGCCCGCCTGTGGGACAAAGAGACGCTCGACAAGATGGACAAAGACCGTTTCCGTCAGAGCCTCGGTGGCGTGGTGGAAGCTTATGAAGCGGTCGCGCAGCGACTGGGCGTCACACTCGACTGAGTCTGTCCGCCGCCGCGCAGCATAAGGAGAGCCACGGCTCTCCTTTTTTCATTTTGGCGTAAAGCTGGTGATTGCGTCGTCACACAACTAAAATCATGCCATCTGAAAATGTCTGAGGGAATACAGCATGCGCTGGCAAGGGCGTCGCGAAAGCGACAATGTAGAGGACCGTCGTGGTCAGTCGTCCGGTTTTGGAGGCGGAGGCCGCCAGATCCGTCTGCCGCGTGGCAAGGGCGGCATTGTGCTGCTGATTGTGGTGGCCGTCGCCGGTTATTATGGCTACGACCTGACCGCGCTGCTGACGGGGGGCGACGTGGCACCGACCAGCCAGCAGCAGACGCGCAACGTCAGCGCCAATGATGAAGAGGCCGCAAAATTCACCAAAGTGATTCTGGCGACCACCGAAGATACCTGGGACAAACTGTTCCAGCAGATGAACAGGCAGTATGTCGCGCCGAAGCTGGTGATGTACCGCGGCGCAACCCGTACCGGCTGCGGCACCGGGCAGTCGGTGATGGGGCCGTTCTACTGTCCTGCCGATCAGACCGTCTACATCGACCTCTCTTTCTATGACGAGATGAAAACCAAACTCGGCGCGGGCGGCGACTTTGCGCAGGGCTATGTCATCGCGCATGAGGTGGGCCATCATGTTCAGAAGCTGCTGGGTATCGAACCGAAAGTGCGTGAGATGCAGCAGGGCGCCAGTCAGAAACAGGTGAACCAGCTCTCTGTGAAGATGGAGCTGCAGGCAGACTGTTTTGCCGGTGTCTGGGGACACTACATGCAGCAGCAGAATATTCTTGAAGCGGGCGACCTGCAGGAAGCACTGAATGCCGCCGAGGCGATTGGTGATGACCGTCTGCAGCAGAAAGGTCAGGGCCGCGTCGTGCCGGACAGCTTCACCCACGGCACCTCAGAGCAGCGCTACACCTGGTTCAAGCGCGGATTTGACGGTGGCAATCCGGGACAGTGCGACACCTTCGCCAGCAACTGATGCCTCTGCAGCATCTGACGCAGGAGATGGAACAGGCCGGTGTGCGTCGTCTGGCGGTGATCAGCGGCGACCCGGCCTGGTGTTTATCACAGGCGGCCGGGTGGCGTAACACGCTCGCGGGTGACTGGCCGACCGTCAGTCCGGCACCGCCGTTTACGGATATGACTGACGCACCGGCTCTGCACATACCGCCTGCGGCGGTTCGCACGCTGCTTGGCCGTGAGTTTCGTCATGCCCTGTTCGACGCCCGCCACGGTTTTCACGCCGAGGCGTTTGCAGCGCTGGCCGGTACACTCACCGCCGGGAGCTGGCTCCTGCTCATGGTGCCGCCCTGGGATCGCTGGGCGCAACAGCCCGATGATGACAGCCTGCGCTGGGCGGATGTCGCCGACCCTATCGCCACGCCACATTTCGTTCACCATCTGCAACAGTGCATCACAGCGGATGACCAGGTCGTGCTGGTGCGTCAGCATCAGCCCTGCCGGTTTCCGCCCCGAACCGCGTGGCCGCAATGGCACTGCCAGGCACCGCAGCAGCAGCGGGCGATACTCGATCAGCTAATGGCGATGCCCTCGGGTGTGGCGGTACTGACCGCGGCGCGGGGCCGCGGCAAATCGGCGCTGGCGGGGATGCTGGCGCGTCAGGCGGGCACCTGTCTGGTCACGGCGCCCGCCAGAGCCTCTGTCACGGTGCTGGCGGCCTTTGCGGCGGAGGCGTTTCATTTCATGGCACCGGATGCGCTGCTGGCGCTGGAAACGCCGCCCTCAGCGGCGTGGCTGATTGTGGATGAGGCCGCGGCCATCCCGGCGCCGCTGCTGCAGGCGCTGGTGAGCCGCTATCCCCGCGTTCTGCTGACGACCACTGTCCAGGGTTACGAAGGCAGCGGGCGCGGCTTCATCCTGAAATTCTGCGCCGGGCTCGAGAACCTGCACTCTTTCACGCTGGATGAGCCTCTGCGCTGGTCGCGTGCCGACCCGCTGGAGCAGTGGCTGAACCAGGCGCTGCTGTTTGAGGATGCGGCGGCGATCGAACCCACATCCGCCGCGCCGGTCGCGCCGCAGCGGGTCGCACAGGAGGATTTCAGCGCGCTGGAGGCCGCTTACCGTCTGCTCACCAGCGCTCACTATCGCACCTCGCCGCTCGATCTGCGTCGCCTGCTGGATGCGCCCGGTATGCAGTTGTGGTGTGCTGGCGCGCTGTCAGCCCTGCAGGGCGCGCTCTGGCTGGTGGAGGAGGGCGGACTTAAGCCGGATCTGGCGCAGGCCGTCTGGGCGGGTACCCGGCGACCCCGTGGCAATCTGGTGGCGCAGTCGCTGGCGGCGCACGCGGGACTGACGGAGGCGGCGACCCTGCGGTCGCTGCGGATCAGCCGCATTGCCGTGGCGGCGGAGAGCCGTCGTCAGGGCATCGGACAGCAGCTGGTGGCCGCTGCCGCCAGCGCGGCCGCCGGGCATGACTATCTTTCCGTCAGCTTCGGCTACACTCAATCACTCTGGGCCTTCTGGCGTGCCTGTGGTTTTACGCTGGTGCGGATAGGTACCCAGCGCGAAGCCAGCAGCGGCTGCTATGCCGCGATGGCGATGCGGCCCTGCTCGGCAGCGGGTGAGGCGTTGCAGCGCCGCGCAGCCGCGCAGCTGGCACGCGACTGGCCACGGATGCGGCACTATATTGATCTGGAACTGGCGCTGGACGCGGTCGCGGACGACGGCCTGAGCGACCAGGATATTCAGCTGGCCGCCGGTTTTGCCTGGGCGCAGCGGCCACTGGAGGCGAGCCTGCCGGCGCTGCAGCGTCTGGTGGAGGCTGCAGCCGCGCCTGACCCGCTGCTGGCGGCGGCGGTATACACTCCCGACGCGCTCAGCCCGCTGGCTCAGCAGGCGGGCGTCAGCGGACGCAAAGCGCTGACAGCAGTGCTGCGCCAGCGCGCTGCAGCCGGACTCCATGCCCTGGGCGTAACGGCGGAGCGGCTCTGCCTGCCGTTGAAATAATTCGACCAGCGGGTTCAAATATTCCCCATATCATTTTGCGTCAGGCGGCGTAGAGTGGCTTCAGGAGGTCAACATGACACTGAAATATGTAATCGTTCAACAGCCAGCCACCACCGCTCAGCTGTTTCTGCTCTACCACGGCGTCGGCGATAACCCCGACTCAATGGGTGAAATCGGCAGCTGGTTTGCCCGGACTTTTCCGGATGCGCTGGTGGTCTCCGTCGGCTCGCCGGGCGCAGTGCGTCAGTGGTTTGGCGAAACGGACCTGCACGATCAGACCGTCCAGCAGCGGGTGGATGCGGCGATGCCGCAATTCGTCGAGTCGGTGCGTCACTGGCAGAAAAAGAGTGGCGTAAGGCCGGAGGCGACCGCCTTAATCGGCTTTTCGCAGGGCGGCACGATGGTGCTGGAAGGGGTCAAGGCGCATGCCGATCTGGCGAGTCGCGCGGTGATCTTTAACGGGCGGTTCATTACGCTGCCGGAAAAGGCCAGCACCCGCACCACCGTCCATCTGATCCACGGGGATTACGATGAGCAGATCCCGCCACATCATGCACAGCAGGCGGAGCAGCGCCTGATCGCCCGCGGCGGCGATGTGACGCTGGATATCGTTGAGGATCTGGGCCACGCTATCGACCATCGCAGCATGGAACTGGCGCTTAACCATCTGCGTTATACGGTGCCGAAACGCTACTTCGATGAGGCGCTGAGCGGCGCAAAACCCGGCGAAGATGACGTGATCGCGATGATGTAAAAAAAGCCCCTGCATGACAGGGGCTTTTTTCATTTACTTCTTCTTCGGCCAGTCGTCTTCGTCATCCCACTTATCGTTGAAATCACGATGCGGCGGCAGATCCGGTTTGTTGTCCATAAACTTTTTGTGGTCGATGCGTTTCAGATCTTTATAGACGTTCATCAGCACGCCAACCATCAGCAGGATCACCAGGATCCACCAGTAATCTTTAATAAATTCCATTTGCTGCTCCTTTACACCGCCGTCAGGCGATCAGTTGTTCCATGATGCGCTGGTACATCCGGCTCAGCATCTGCAGGTCGGAGGCTTTCACACACTCATTGATTTTATGAATGGTGGCATTCACCGGCCCCAGCTCCACCACCTGCGCACCCATCCGGGCGATAAAGCGGCCATCGGAGGTGCCGCCCGTGGTCAGCAGCTGCGGCTTAATTTCATTATAGTGTGCTACGGCTTTCACGACGGCATCAACCAGCTTACCGCGTGCGGTCAGGAAGGGCTGACCGGAGAGTTTCCACTCAATGGTGTAACGCAGCTGGTGACGATCCAGCAGCTCTGCGACCCGCTGACGGATCAGTTCATCGGTCAGTTCGGTGCTGAAGCGGAAGTTAAACTGCACAAACAGCTCGCCGGGGATCACGTTATTGCTGCCGGTGCCCGCCTGTACGTTGGCAATCTGCATGCTGGTCGCCGGGAAGAACTCATTCCCCTGATCCCACTCGGTCGCCACCAGCTCATTCAGCGCAGGCATTGCGCGGTGCACCGGGTTATCCGCCAGGTGCGGATAGGCGACGTGACCCTGCACGCCGTGCAGGGTCAGGTTGGCGGTGATGGAGCCGCGACGGCCATTCTTCACCACATCACCGACGACCTCGGTGCTGGAAGGCTCACCGACCAGGCAGTAGTCGAGCCGTTCCCGGCGCGCCATCAGCCGTTCCACCACCTTCACCGTGCCGTTGGCTCCGCTGGCCTCTTCATCCGAGGTGATCATAAAGGCAAGGCGTCCTCTGTGATGCGGACGCGCCGCCACAAAGCGTTCGGCCGCAACGACCATCGCCGCCAGCGACCCTTTCATGTCGGCCGCGCCGCGACCAAACAGCATGCCGTCGCGGATGGTGGGTTCAAACGGAGGATTGATCCAGCGGCTGGCATCGCCCGGCGGCACCACATCGGTGTGACCGGCAAATGCCAGCGTTTCCCCTTCGCCACGGGTGGCCCAGAAGTTCAGGGTGTCGTCGATGTTCATGGTTTCGATCTTAAAGCCAATGGCTTCAAGACGGGCGATCAGCAGAGCCTGACAGCCGGCATCATCGGGGCTGAGAGAGGGGCGACGAATAAGCTGCTGCGTCAGCTCAATGACCGGGCAAAACATATTATGACTTCTCCTGGATAGCATTCTGATAGGTGGCTTCGCTGAAACCGGCGAGCAGGGTGCCATCCGGAGCGCGCAACAGTGGACGCTTAATCATGGCGGGATGGGCCAGCATCAGCGTGCGGGCGCTGCTGGCGTCGGTGACGGCTTCACGCTCAGCCTCAGGCAGTTTGCGCCAGGTGGTGCCGCGGGTGTTGAGCAGCGCCTCATAGCCCAGCGCATCGATAAATTCCTGCAGCAGGGCTTCGCTCAGGCCATCGGCACGGTAATCGTGAAAGTGATAGTCGATACCCGCCGCCGTTAAAAAACGCCGGGCTTTTTTTATGGTGTCGCAATTTTTAATCCCGAACATCACCCACTGCGTGCACATCGCCTGATCCTTATTGTCATGTTGAGCGTTAAGCTGAAAAAAGCAGCCAGAGCGCGAGTTTAGCATAGTGTGATCCGTTGCGGCATCTGCGCGGGCGCGGGAAACGGCCCTGAATCAACCGGCGACCACGCGCCATTTCTCCGCAGGTAAACGCTATCAATTTTATCTGTAATCATTATGCTGCTCATCATTGCCGGATTAAGAATTTCGCTATGCTGATAAAATCGTCTACCGCTGGGCTTAAAAAAAATTAACCTGAGCCTGCTCAGTCGGTTGCTGAACTGTGCGTCAGCTTACAGAATCAGCAATATTCATGTTTTTCGACCCGCTGCCGATAGTTTTAACAGGTGTAACCGTATTCACCTGTTTAAAAAAAAGGCGTAACATTGCCATCACAATAAGAGAGGGCATTATGATTGACACCGAAATGGGAACCTGGAAAGAATTTATCGAAGCGATGTTACGTAACAGGTAATCCGCCTCGTAAAAGCAGGATCATCCCGCTTGCTGGAATTCTTACCACACACAGAAACAAGGCGGTCACTGATGTCAGTGGCCGCTTTTTATTGGATGCTAGTCGTGCGGCTTCTCTTTCAGCGGGAAACGCCGACGGACCAGTACAAAGAACAGCGGCACAAAGAAGATCGCCAGCAGGGTGGCTGAGATCATCCCGCCCATTACCCCGGTTCCCACGGCATGCTGACTGCCGGAGCCTGCACCGCTGCTGATGGCCATCGGCAGCACCCCGAAGATAAAGGCCAGTGAGGTCATCAGAATCGGCCGCAGGCGCTGACGCGATGCCTCCAGCGTCGCGTCCACCAGCTCCCGGCCTTTGCTGTTAATTTCGTTGGCAAATTCCACGATCAGGATGGCGTTTTTGGCGGAGAGGCCCACCACCGTCAGCAGGCCAACCTGGAAGTAGACATCGTTCTCCAGCCCGCGCAGCCAGGTGGCAATCAGCGCGCCGACGACTCCCAGCGGCACCACCAGCATCACCGAGAAGGGGATCGACCAGCTCTCATACAGTGCGGCCAGGCAGAGGAACACCACCAGCAGTGAGATCGCATAGAGTGCCGGCGCCTGGGAGCCGGAGAGCCGCTCCTGATAGGAGGCACCGGTCCACTGGAACCCGACGCCCAGCGGCAGGGCATTCACCAGCTTCTCCATCTCATCCATCGCCGTGCCGCTGCTGACGCCGCTGGCCGCTTCACCGACGATCTCCAGCGAGGAGTAGCCGTTGTAGCGTTCAAGCCGCGGTGAGCCGGTCTCCCAGCGGCTGGTGGCGAAGGCGGAGAAGGGCACCATTCCGCCGCTGCTGTTGCGCACATACCATTTGTTGATGTCATCCGGCAGCATGCGGAATTCGGCGGCGGCCTGCACATAGACCTTCTTCACCCGGCCGCGATCCAGGAAGTCGTTGACGTAACTGGAGCCCCAGGCGGTGGTCAGGGTGTCGTTGATGGTATCCAGCGACACGCCCAGCGCCTGCGCTTTACGGGCATCCACATCAATCTGCAGCTGCGGGCTGTCATCAAGGCCATTGTGACGCACCCGCGACAGCGCCTTGTCGTTACCGGCCATCTCCAGCAGCCGATCGCGCATCGCCATCAGCTGAGTGTGGCCGATGCCTGCATGATCCTGCAGTTGCAGATCGAAGCCGGAGCTGCTGCCCATGCCGGTGATCGCGGGCGGGCTGCTGGCAATCACCCGCGCCTCGGTGATCTTCTGAAACGCGCGGGTCGCGCGTTCGATAATCGCGAAAGAGGTGCGATCGGCGCCAGGCCGCGCTTCCCAGTCCTTCAGCCGCACAAACAGGCGCGCCACGTTCTGTCCATTGCCACCCGGACCGGCCCCGATGGTGGCGAAGACCGACAGCACGTTGGCCTTCTCCTCGGTCAGGTAGTAGTGCTCGACCTTCGCCACCACGCTGGCCGTCTGCTCAAGCGTGGCTCCTGCCGGAAGCTGAACCTGCGTCAGGAAGACCCCGCGATCCTCCAGCGGCAGAAATGAGGTGGGCAGACGCAGAAACAGGAAGGCCATCAGGCCGATAAGGGCGAGATAGAGCAGCAGCCAGCGCCCGCCCCGGCGCAGCAGCGCCGCCACGCCGCGCTCATAGCGGTCTGCATTGCGATTGAAGTGACGGTTAAACCAGCCGAAGAAGCCGCGCCGCGCGTGCGGCTCGCCCTGGGCGACCGGTTTCAGCAGCGTGGCGCACAGCGCCGGGGTCAGGATCATCGCCACCAGCACGGACAGCACCATCGCCGAGACAATGGTAATAGAGAACTGACGATAGATGGCACCGACGGTGCCACCGAAAAATGCCATCGGCACAAACACCGCAGAGAGCACCAGCGCGATGCCGACCAGCGCGCCCTGAATCTGGCCCATCGATTTTCGCGTGGCGGCGCGGGGCGAAAGTCCCTCTTCCTGCATGAGACGTTCCACGTTCTCCACCACCACGATGGCGTCATCCACCAGCAGCCCGATCGCCAGCACCATCGCAAACATGGTCAGGGTATTGATGCTGAACCCGCAGGCGTAGAGCACGCTGAAGGTGCCGAACAGCACCACCGGCACCGCGATTGTCGGGATCAGGGTGGCGCGGAAGTTCTGCATAAACAGGTACATTACGCCAAACACCAGGACGATCGCCTCCAGCAGCGTCTTCACCACGTCCGTAATCGACGCCTTAACGAACGGCGAAGTTTCATAGGCAATCTTTGCTTCCAGCCCGTGCGGGAAATAGTGCGATAACTCCTCGATGCGCGCCCGCACCAGCTTGTCGGTGTTCATCTCGTTGGCACCGGAGGCGAGCTTCACCCCCAGACCGGAGGCGGGCTGACCGTTGTAGCGGCTCAGATAGTCATACTTTTCGGCACCCAGCGCCACGCTGGCGACATCCCCCAGCGTCACCACGGAACCGTCGGGATTGTTTTTGAGGGTAATCGCCCGGAACTGCTCGGGCGTCTGCAGCATCGACTGGGCGTTGACCGTGGCGTTCAGCGCCTGCTTCTCCACCGACGGCAGGCCACCGACCTGACCCACGGCCACCTGACTGTTCTGTGACTGGATGGCGCTGACCACGTCGTTGGTGGTCAGCGCGTAGGCGATCAGTTTGTTGGGATCGAGCCAGATGCGCATCGCATACTGCGAGCCGTAGGCGTCAACCTGGCCCACGCCGTCGATGCGGCTCAGCGGATCCTGAATATTACTGGCCACATAGTCGGAAATATCCTGCTTATCCATGCTGCCATCGGTGGAAACAAAGGCCACCATCAGAATGTTGCTGTCGCCGGTTTTGTTGACCGTAACGCCCTGCGACTGCACCGCCTGCGGCAGTTTACGCAGCGCCGACTGCAGCTGATTCTGCACCTGCTGACGGGCTTCATCGGGATTGGTGCCGGCGCGGAAGGTGAGGGTGATTTGCGCCTGGCCGGTGTTGCTGCTGTTGGAAGACATATACATCAGATTATCGATGCCGGTCATGTTCTGCTCGATGACCTGGGTGACGGTATTCTCCAGCGTCTGAGCTGATGCGCCCGGATAGTTGGCGGTGATCCGCACGTTGGGCGGCGCCAGGTCGGGATACTGTTCCACAGGCAGCGACATGATCGACAGGGCTCCGCACAGACAGAGCAGAATCGCCAGCACCCAGGCAAAGATGGGGCGGTCGATAAAGAAATTCGACATTAAATCGACACTCCTCAGTACTTATTATACTCGGTCAGCCCCACCAGCCACGGGCGCACTGGCAGACAATCGGATGGTCTTTGCCACGATTCTCCTCCGCCATTTACTCTACGTGCGGCGGCGGGGGAAATCGTGGAGAAATTGAGGAGAAAGTGTAAATTCGTTGGCTATTTGCGGCTTTCCAGCCACATCACCGTGGCCGCCACCCGTGAGCGGACATCCAGCTTGCGCAGCAGGTTGCGGATATGCACTTTGACGGTCTCTTCCGAGATATGCAGTATGGCGGCAATCTCCTTGTTCGACAGGCCGCGCGCCACCTCCTGCAGGACATCCCGCTCGCGTTCGGTGAGCTGACGCAGCGGATCGGCGCTGTGCTGACGATTAGCCAGATAGCTGGCGACGCCTTCGCTGAACACCTTTTCACCGCGCGAGGCCTGCAGGATATGGCCCAGCAGGATATCGGGTTCGCTGTCCTTGAGCAGGTAGCCATCGGCACCGGCATCCACCATGGCAAAAATATCGCTGCGGGCGTCGGACACCGTGAGCACCAGAATGCGTGAATGGATGCCATCGTGACGCAGCGCCTTAAGCGTATCCAGCCCGGACAGGCCTTTCATGTTCAGATCGAGCAGAATGATGTCGGGCTCCTGACGGCGCGCCTCTGCCAGCGCCTCGGTGCCGTTGCTGGCTTCGGCGATCACCGATAAACGGGGTTCCAGTGCCAGCAGCTGACGCACACCGCGGCGCATCAGTGGATGGTCATCCACAATCATCAGGGTTAAAGCGGGCTGTTGCATAGTTTCTCCTTTTATCGGTTCAGACGATGCCGGAGCAGGGCTGGGGTTCTCTTCCGGCACGTCTGCTGTCAAACCGATGGATTGTTTCAGTAAGGTCGGATCTGGCGCGCTAGTCCAGCGCGCGTGCGGGCTGCGGTGGAAAGCGCAGCGCAACCTGGGTGCCGCACTCCCGGGCGAGGATGGTCAGCTCGCCCCCGAGGCGCTGGGCGCGTTCCGCCATAATCGTCAGTCCATAGTGGCCGGGCGGCTCATCCGTGCTGCCGATCCCCGTGCCGTCATCCGTAATCGTCAGTAAGTGCTCACCCTTTTCGCTGTGCTGATAATCCACCCGGATCACCCTGGCGCTGGCGTGCCGGATGGCATTCAGTAACGCTTCGCGGGCAATCTGCAGGAGATGCACCTGCTGCTGCGCCTCCAGCGTCTGAAGGCCGCGCTGATAGTTAAACTCGATCGCTGCGGCGCTCTTCTCCTGCAGCGAGGCGATCATCGCCTCCATCGCCGCCACCAGATCCGCCTGTTCGATGGTGAGGCGGAAGGTGGTCAGCAGCTCACGCAACTGGCGGTAGGCGTCGGCCAGCGCCCGGTCGAAGTCCGCGATTATGGCGTGCGCGGCGCTGTCCTCTTTATTCACGGTGCGGCGCAGCAGCGTCAGCTGGATGCGTAAAAAGGAGAGAGACTGCGCCAGTGAGTCATGCAGCTCCCGGGCGATGGTCGTGCGCTCTTCAATCAGCAGCATCTGCTGATACTGCTGCTGCGCCTGCCAGATCCAGAGTGTCCGCCCCAGCATCCCCGCCAGGCTGCGCATCAGCGCGTCCGGCGGAGAAAGATCGGCGATCTGCCAGCGCAGTTCGCCAATCGGCTGCTCGGCCTGCTGTAGCGGCAGGGTGTGCCACTGACCGGCGGCCTGCGCATCCCCGGCGCAGAACGAAAACTGCTCGCTGTCGATCCGGATGGCCGTCAGCTTCTCGCGCTTCAGCACCGTGGTTAACACCGTTTCAAACAGCGCCGGATGCAGCGGGCTGGCGGTCAGCATCTGCGAGCTTTCATAGAGCAGCGACAGAGTGCGATTGGCCTCCGTCAGATCTTCCGTTTTCTCGCGTACCGTGCTTTCCAGCAGCTGATAGTGCGAATGCAGACGTGCCGCCATGCCGCTGAAGGCGTGAGAGAGCACCCGCAGCTCGTTCTGCTGCTCGACCTGCAGCGGCGGAAAGGCGAAATTGCCGCTTTCGACGTACCGGCTGGCCGTGACCAGCGCGTTCAGAGGACGCACCACCTGCTGGCGGGTAAAGCGAATCGTCATCAGCGCCAGCGCCACAATCGCAATCACCCCCACCAGGCTGCTGGCAGCCACCAGATGCATCTTCAGTTCGGTATAGCGCTGCAGGCCCAGCACAAAGCGGTCGATCTCGCCGACGTAGATCGGGATCTGCTGCTGGTAAGCCGCGATGTTGTCCTGCAGTAACTGCTGCTGCAGCGCGGGCCACGCGGCGCGCAGCCGTTGATAGCGAAGGCTTACTTCACGAGGCACCCAGGGCCGGTTCAGTTTCTGCAGCACCGGGGCATCGAGCGTCTCCTGATAGCGCGCCAGATGGTCAGGCAGGTTCTGCGGCTGACGGCTGGCATCCCAGGCCATGCGATAGCTCTGCATACGCAGTGAACCCGCCAGGTTAATCGCCTCTGCATCACGCTGGCTGCTGAGCAGCGTGACAAGGGCCAGGCCGGTCGTCAGGAGCGACAGCAGAACGATGGCGCTGAGCGCCTGAGCGATGCTCTGAGTTACGGAACGTTTAACAATCACATCAATAGCCCTGTTTAAAGTGCGGGAATTATAAGAGTGCTGTCACGTCACGCCAATGATCCATGCCCTGTTTATCGCACAGCGCGTTACACATCGCACATAAAATGACCGCAACTGACAGTTCCCAGGAATGGCTGCGGTTCAGCGGTTAAAAAAAGAACAGGTTTACATCGGCCCGATGTTGCTTTTCATTGCAGCGCCAATAATTTCTCCAGTCATCACTGAGTACCTGAATCCCCGAATGCAGATTAAGGAGCATCCCATGAAAAAACTGACTGTTGCACTGGCGGGCGCACTTTTGGCTGCCACCTCATTTGGTACATTTGCCGCCGCGCCGGTCGATCCTGCTCAGGCGCAGAACATGCAGAGCATCGGCAGCGTGTCGGTTTCCGGTGTTCGTGGTTCGCTGGATGATGCCAGCCGCCAGCTGTCGCAGAAAGCGGAAGAGATGGGCGCCAGCCACTACCGCGTGATCGGTGTGGATAACCCCGGCGACTCCAGCCTCTGGAGCGGCACCGCAGAGATTTACCGCTAACCTTACCCTCCTGTTTCCATCCCTGTAGCGTTTACCGGCCTGAATTGGCCGGTTTTTTTGTTTTTGTGCATCAGGATGGATTCTTACAAATCAGCCTGTGCATCCGCCCGGTATATTTTGCTTCGTTCTTGCAGAACGGGTAGGATTCATCGCCGTAAATTCCCGCGTTGCCTGGCACTCACTCACTGGCCAACGCATAGAGGAAAATACCCCATTTCACAGCGCATGACGCCTGCACTGGGGTAGCAACGACTGATGGTTCGGACAAACAGGAATGCTATGAAATCTAAAAAGAAAACCCCAAGCGAGATGCGCGCTGCGAAACGACGCTGGCTCAACTCTCATGACGCCGGTTACCAGAAGGCGATGGGTAACCGTCACGTACAGATGATTGCGATCGGCGGTGCCATCGGTACCGGTTTGTTCCTGGGCGCAGGGGGCCGTTTACAGGCTGCCGGCCCTGCGTTAGCCATTATCTATCTGGTCTGTGGCATCTTCTCCTTCTTTATTCTGCGTGCGCTGGGCGAACTGGTGTTACACCGTCCGAGCAGTGGCAGCTTCGTTTCTTATGCCCGTGAGTTCCTGGGTGAGAAGGCCTCCTATGTGGCGGGCTGGATGTACTTCGTCAACTGGGCGATGACCGGCATCGTCGACATCACCGCGGTGGCGCTCTACATGCACTACTGGGGCGCGTTTGGCGATGTGCCGCAGTGGGTCTTCGCGCTGGGCGCGCTGGCGATTGTCGGCACCATGAACATGATCGGCGTGAAGTGGTTCGCCGAGATGGAGTTCTGGTTCGCGCTGGTCAAAGTGCTGGCGATTGTGGTCTTCCTGGTGGTGGGTGTCGTGTTCCTGGGCACCGGCAAACCGCTGGATGGCAACAGCACCGGCTTCCATCTGATCACCGATAATGGCGGTCTGTTCCCGCACGGCCTGCTGCCTGCGCTGGTGCTGATTCAGGGCGTGGTGTTCGCCTTTGCCTCTATCGAGCTGGTGGGCACGGCTGCGGGAGAGTGTAAAGATCCCAAGACCATGCTGCCGAAGGCGATTAACAGCGTGATCTGGCGTATCGGCCTGTTCTACGTGGGTTCTGTGGTTCTGCTGGTACTGCTGCTGCCGTGGAACGCCTACCAGGCGGGGCAGAGTCCGTTTGTGACCTTCTTCTCGAAGCTCGGCGTGCCTTACATCGGCAGCATCATGAACATCGTGGTGCTGAGCGCGGCGCTCTCCAGCCTTAACTCCGGCCTCTATTCGACCGGACGTATCCTGCGCTCTATGTCGATGGGCGGTTCTGCCCCGAAATTCATGTCAAAGATGAACGGTCAGCAGGTGCCTTACGCCGGTATTCTGGTCACCATCTGCGTCTATGTGATCGGTGTGGTCCTGAACTACTATGTGCCTTCTCAGGTGTTTGAGATCGTACTGAACATCGCCTCGCTGGGCATTATCTCCTCCTGGGCCTTTATCGTGGTTTGCCAGCTCCGTCTGCGCAAAGCGATCAAAGAGGGCAAGGCGGACGATGTCAGCTTCAAGCTGCCGGGCGCGCCGTTTACCTCATGGCTGACGCTGCTGTTCCTGTTCAGCGTGCTGGTGCTGATGGCGTTTGACTACCCGAACGGCACCTACACCATCGCCTCTATTCCGCTGATTGCCGTGGTACTGGTGCTGGGATGGTTTGGCGTACGTAAGCGCGTAAACGCGATTGCCGCGACAGAACACGATCACCACGAAGAGGATGCGAAGCCCGCACAGCTGGCTGACGACACCTCACGCTGATCGACCCTGCCGTCATCGGGCCAGCCTTCGGGCTGGCCTTTTTTATGGGCGCTATCCACCGCGCGGCGGGCGAAAACAGGCTGGTTTTCCCGTCAGCCAGCCCCTATGATGACAGGCTCCCTTTATGCGGTAGCGGAGTCATCGTGTCGTTTAAGATCACCATCATCAAAGACAAACTCCTGTCTGAAAACTGGTTTGTGCTGCGCAACTACACCTACGAGATCACCGATCGCCGGGGTGAGCCGATTCGCCATAAACGCGAGGTTTACGATCGCGGAAACGGGGCGACCATTCTGCTCTATAACCGTGAAAAGAACAGTGTGGTGCTGACGCGCCAGTTCCGCATCGCCACCTACGTCAACGGAAACGAAGGCGGCATGCTGATCGAAGCCTGTGCCGGTTTGCTGGATGATGACTCCCCGGAAGATTGCATCCGCAAAGAGGCGATCGAAGAGACCGGCTATGCGGTGGGCGAGGTGGAGAAGCTCTATGCCTGCTATATGTCGCCGGGCGGCGTGACGGAACTGATCCATTTTTTTGCCGCCGAGTATCACGAATCGCTGCGTAAAAACGCCGGCGGAGGCGTCGACGATGAGGCGATTGAAGTGCTGGAGCTGCGCTTTCCCGATGCGCTGGCGATGGTCGCCGATGGTCGTATCTGCGACGGCAAAACGGTGATGCTGTTACAGCATGCGCTGATCGCGGGCTGGCTGACGCCCTGACCGGACCGGTGATCGTGCAGAGCAGGGCGGAAACAGAATCTAATCCTTTTATGTACGCTTTTTAGGCAGTTAACTGCGCTTTTTGCACCGGTTCACAGAATGCGAACGCTGTCAGGCCCATTGATGCGCTATCCTCTTCTCTCTGGCTATTCGGAGATCGATTTTCTTGATGTCGTATTGGATGAAATCGCTGTGGCTGTTGCCGTCTTTGTGGGTTGCCTCTGTTCAGGCGGAACCGTTGCAAAAGTCATTCAACGACTGGCAAATCACCTGTAACAACGAAGCCTTTTGCGTGGCGCGCAATATTCCGGGCGATAAAGGGCTGGTGATGACGATCTCGCGTCATGCGGGCGTCAACGATCGCCCGTTGCTGCGAATCGACTACGGCAGCGCCTACAGCGGGGCGCTGCCTGGCGGCCCGCTCAAAGATAACCTGCTGCTCGACCAGCGCCGTCTGAAACCCGACCTCAAGCACTGGACGGTTGAACCCCATCATCTTGCGACCAGCAACGCCATCGCCATCGACGAATTTCTCGATCTGGTGATGGAGGCGAAAACCCTGCAGCTCACCTACGACCCGAATGCGCTGATCTCCCTGCGGGGGATGAAAGCGGCTCTGCTGCTGATGGATGATATACAGGGGCGGGTCAACAGCATGAGTGCCTGGATCCGGCGCGGGGACCGCGCCAGCTGGGACGTTCCGCCGCCGCCCGCACTGCCGCCTCTGCCGCCCGCCGTGATGCCGCCTGCGGCACTGACGCGCGAGGAGACCAGCGGCTTGATCGATTACGGCACCTGGCGGGTGAATACCGACGCCTGTTCGCTGGACCCGCTGCGCCGCGAGGTCAGCGTGGCACCGCTGACCGATCAGCGCGCGCTGCTGCTGGTGAGCTGTGAGATGGGGGCCTATAACGTGATCGATCTGGCGTTTGAAGTGACGCGCAGCCCGCCCTTTGTGGCGCGCGGCCTTACCCTGACGCTGCCGTTTACGCCACCCGGCGCCAGTGACCGGCAGCTTGAGCTGATCAACGCCGACTACGATGCGGCCAGCGGCCAGCTGTATACGTTTGGCAAGGGACGGGGACTGGGGGATTGCGGCAGTGCCACACGCTGGCAGTTCGACGGCACCCGCTTTGTCTTAGCGGAGTATGCGGAAGAGTCTACCTGTGACGCCTGGCACAGCAGTGACGACTGGCCAACCCTGTGGGTCAGCCAGCCTGATGGCGGCGTACAGCAGCGTTAGCGGATCGCCTGCACCATCATCGGTGAGCCAGACTGATTACCGACCAGTTCGGCCAGCATGTTGTTCACGCCGTCGCTCATCGGCGTAAAGCGGGTCAGCGGCGAGCGGGTCACCACCACAAAGACGCCCACATTATGCTGCGGCACCATCGCCATATAGGTGATGAATCCACCGCCACCGCCGGTTTTCTGGATAATGCCAGGACGACCGCTTTTCGGCCCCATATAGACCCAGCCCATACCCAACGCATCCGCCTTGCCCGGTACATCCATGCCTTCCACTTTGTTCAGCTGATCGCGACGATAGATCAGCGTCTGCAGCCGGTCGATCTGCGGCGTGCGGTGGTTGACCGAAGAGTTCAGGAACTGCTGCATCCAGCGGCCCATGTCATCCGGCGTGGAGTAGACGCCGCCGCTGCCAATCGCCGCCAGGGTGTTATTGCAGGGGCTCGCCCCTTTTTCCGCCACCATCAGGCGGCCGCACTGCTCTGGCGACGGCGTGAAGGTGGTGTCTTTCATGCCGAGCGGACGGGTGATTAACTGCTGAAACAGCGCCGGGTAGGGGGTGCCGCTGGCGCGTGCCAGCGCATCGCCCAGCAGATCGTAGCCCAGGTTAGAGTAAGCAGCGCTGCTGCCCGGTGCCGCTTTGAGGTTCGCGTGCGACAGCCAGCTCCAGCGTTCGCTGCGTGTCGGCCAGACAAAGACCGGACGCTGTGCTTTGCCGCCAGGCTGCTCACGCGGCAGTCCGCTGGTGTGGGTCGAAAGGTTAATCAGGCGAATCGGCTGGCCGTTCCAGGCAGGCACGCGGGTGCCCGGCGGCGCATATTTACTCAGGGGATCGTCGAGGCGGATCTGTCCGCGCTCCGCCAGCTTCACCATCACTTCGCTGGTCATCAGCTTACTCAGTGAGGCGATGCGAATCAGCGAATCTTTCTGCGGGCGGACATTGTTGCCGGGACGGGTTTCACCGAAGCTGGCGAAGACCCGCTGATTGCCATCGATCGCCACCAGCGCCATACCGGTCGCGCCGCTGCCGTAGAAGATATGCTCGGCATAGCGATCGACAATCTGTGAAGCCAGCAGCGGATCGGGCGCGACCTGCGCCATGCTTTTCAGGGGAAGCAGTGAAACCATGAGGGCCAGTAAATAGGGAGTGCGCATGTTCAACGGAGGTGGCTTCGCTATAAAAATCAGTGGAAATCTGCCTGAACCTGACGGAAACAGACCCGGTCAGCCCGGCGAAACAAACGCAGGATCAGACGCACAGCCGTGCAGAGGCAGCATTAAACAGGTGCTCTATAGTAATCCGTTTGCGTGAGGCGTGAAGAGGGGCAGGGAGATTTTTTTCTGTTGCGGAGAACCAGATGAAAATGCCCTTCCCGTGAGACGGGAAGGGCCAGCGTATTACGCTGGTTTCAGTAAGGCTTCTGCGTGACTGACGATGTTCTCTACCGTGAAGCCAAACTCCGCGAAGAGATCGCTCGCCGGTGCGGATTCGCCGAAGGTGGTCATACCCACGATCGCGCCCTCCAGGCCGACATACTTGTACCAGTAATCGGCAATGCCCGCTTCGACCGCCACGCGCGCTTTTACGCCCGAAGGCAGAACGGATTCGCGGTAGGCAGCATCCTGCGCATCAAACAGGTCGGTCGATGGCAGTGACACGACACGGACTTTGTGACCGCCCGAGGTGAGCTTCTCCGCCGCGCCCAGGGTGATCTCCACCTCTGAACCGGTGGCGATCAGGATCACGTCAGGCGTGCCGTCGCAATCCTTCAGCACATAGCCACCGCGTTTGATGTTGTCGATCTGCTCTGCGGTGCGTTCCGGCTGCAGCAGGTTCTGACGGGAGAGGATCAGCGCGGTCGGGCCATGATGGCGTTCGATTGCCGCTTTCCACGCCACCGCCGTTTCCACCTGATCGCACGGACGCCAGACGCTCATGTTCGGCGTCAGGCGCAGGCTGGCGATCTGCTCAACCGGCTGGTGCGTCGGGCCATCCTCGCCCAGACCGATGGAGTCATGAGTGTAGACCAGAATCTGGCGGGCCTTCATCAGCGCCGCCATACGCGCGGCGTTACGCGCATACTCCACGAACATCAGGAAGGTCGCGGTGTACGGAACGAAGCCGCCGTGATGGGCGATGCCGTTACCAATCGCCGTCATCCCGAATTCACGGACGCCGTAGTGGATATAGTTACCGGCCGGATCCTCTTTGATCGATTTAGAGCCTGACCAGATGGTGAGGTTACTCGGCGCGAGGTCAGCGGAACCGCCCAGGAATTCCGGCAGTAACTTACCGTAGGCTTCCAGCGAGTTCTGCGAGGCTTTACGGCTGGCGATCTTCTGCGGATTCGCCTGCAGCTCCTGGATGAAGCGGGTCGCTTCGGTTTCCCAGCTGGCGGGCATCCCGCCATTCATACGGCGTTCATACTCTTTCGCCAGCTCAGGATGGGCCGCTTTATAGGCTGCAAATTTCTCATTCCAGGCTTTTTCGCGCTCGGCACCGGCGGCCCTGGCATCCCACTGCTGATAGATTTCAGCGGGGATCTCAAACGCCGGATAGTTCCAGCCCAGCTGCTTACGGGTCAGGGCGACTTCAGCCTCACCCAGCGCCGCGCCGTGCGACTCCTCTTTACCGGCCTTGTTCGGTGAACCGAAGCCAATAATGGTGCGACAGATAATCAGCGACGGCTTATCAGTCACGCTCTGCGCTTCCTCGATCGCCGCACGGATAGCGTCGGCGTCATGACCATCGATGTCGCCGATGACATGCCAGTTGTAGGACTCGAAGCGTTTGTGGGTATCGTCGGTGAACCAGCCTTCTGTTTCTCCGTCGATCGAAATGCCGTTGTGGTCGTAGAAGCCGATCAGTTTGCCCAGACCCAGGGTGCCCGCCAGTGAGCAGACCTCGTGCGAGATCCCCTCCATCAGACAGCCATCGCCCATAAACACGTAGGTGTGGTGGTCGACGATCTCATGGTCCGGACGGTTAAACTGCGCCGCCAGGGTGCGTTCCGCAATCGCTAAGCCTACGGCGTTGGCCAGCCCCTGGCCCAGCGGACCGGTGGTGGTTTCCACGCCAGGGGTGTAGCCGATCTCCGGGTGACCTGGCGTTTTAGAGTGCAGTTGACGGAAATTTTTCAGCTCTTCAATCGGCAGATCGTAACCGCTCAGGTGCAGCAGGCTGTAGAGCAGCATTGAGCCGTGGCCGTTGGAGAGGATAAAGCGGTCGCGATCAAGCCAGGCGGGGTTGGTCGGATTGTGCTGAAGGAAGTCGCGCCATAACACTTCGGCGATGTCGGCCATGCCCATCGGGGCGCCGGGATGGCCTGAGTTTGCCTTCTGTACCGCATCCATACTGAGTGCACGGATCGCGTTTGCCAGTTCTCTGCGTGAGGACATAAAGTTCTCCCTTATTAAGCATCAGGGCGGGAAAGTCCCGCCCGACTAAAATGAAGACTACAGGCGTGCGGCAAGCACATCTTCCAGCTTCTGCTGGTCAACGGCGAACTGACGGATGCCGTCAGAGAGTTTTTCCACCGCCATCGGATCCTGGTTATGTTCCCAGCGGAACTCGGCTTCGGAGAGCGGCGACGGCTGATGGAAGCCTTCCGTAGAGGGCTCCAGCTTGCGCTCCAGCGGCGCATCGCTATTCTGCAGCTCTTCCAGCAGATTCGGCGAAAGGGTCAGGCGGTCGCAGCCGGCCAGCGCCACGATCTGCTCCACTTTACGGAAGCTGGCACCCATGATGATGGTGCTGTAACGGTGCTTTTTGTAGTAATCATAGATGCGACGCACCGATTTCACGCCCGGATCTTCATCCGCTACGTAGGGTTCCATCGGCTTACGCGAGTTATACCAGTCATAGATGCGGCCCACGAACGGGGAGATCAGGTAGACGCCCGCTTCGGCACAGGCACGCGCCTGGGCAAAGGAGAAGAGCAGAGTCAGGTTACACTGGATACCGTTCTTCTCCAGCTCTTCCGCCGCGCGGATGCCTTCCCAGGTGGAGGCCAGCTTGATCAGCACGCGGGAGCGGTCGATGCCGTGCTCCTCATACATCCGGATCAGTTTTTCTGCCTTGGTCACACACATGCCACGATCGAAGGAGAGGCGCGCATCCACTTCGGTCGAAACACGGCCCGGTATGCTTTTCAGGATTTCCATACCAAGGTTGATCGCCACTTTATCGCTGGCGTTAATGATCTGCGTCTCTTTGCTGCCGCCCTGCTTTTTCGCGTACTCAATCGCGTCGTCCATCAGGTGCTTGTACCCTTCCAGGCCGGACGCTTTCAGAATGAGTGACGGGTTGGTGGTGGCATCTTCGGGATGATAATGACGAATCGATTCGATATCGCCACTGTCAGCCACCACGGTGGTGAACTGTTTTAGGGCTTCTAGCTGGTTCATCTCTAAACTCCTTGAAAAGAAAAGTGACAGCGAACAGGGAGCACCTCAGGCCTCGCAGCCGGTCTGTGGCGGAATCTGCTACCGGTAACGTGAACCCATAACATTGCAACAGCGCGTTTCTGATGAAAATGCGGTTTCTCTGATTGTTGCGCTGCGAGGCGGTGCGAAGAAGCCGTCATGCGGTGTAAACCGTGGGGTGCGCCATATTCCATCCTTAAGCATAGCAGTCAGGACAAATGACGCAGGCAACACTGTAGCAATCCGTGTCCTGTGATTCGGGGGATGCAGAAGGGGAGAACGATAAGCGCAGCGCGGGGTCAGGCCCGCGCTGCGGCAAAAGAGGCAATCAGAGAGGCAGGTTGAGCCAGTTTTTCACCGGCAGGAAATCGCGATAGAGGGCGGCTTCCGGCGAGTCCGCCTCGGGCTGATAATCATATTCCCAGCGCACCAGCGGCGGCATCGACATCAGGATCGACTCCGTGCGGCCGCCGGTCTGCAGACCAAACAGCGTGCCCCGGTCCCAGACCAGATTGAACTCGACATAGCGGCCACGGCGATAGAGCTGGAACTGGCGTTCGCGTTCGCCAAACGGGTGATCTTTACGGCGCGCCACAATCGGCCGGTAGGCATCGATGAAACCACGGCCCACCGCCTGCATAAAGCGGAAGCTCTGCTCAAAGTCGGGCGTATTGAGATCGTCAAAGAACAGGCCGCCGATGCCGCGCTGCTCATCCCGGTGCTTCAGATAGAAGTAGTCATCGCACCATTTTTTATAGCGCGGATAGACATCCTCGCCAAACGGCTGACAGAGATCGGCGGCCGTCTGATGCCAGTGCAGCGCATCTTCTTCAAAGCCGTAGAAGGGCGTCAGGTCAAAGCCGCCGCCAAACCACCACACCGGATCGGCTCCCGGTTTCTCGGCGATAAAAAAGCGCACGTTGGCGTGGCTGGTGGGCACGTAGGGGTTGTTCGGGTGGATGACCAGCGACACGCCCATCGCTTCAAAGCTGCGACCCGCCAGCTCGGGGCGGTGAGCCGTCGCCGAGGCGGGCATCTGATCGCCATGTACATGGGAGAAGTTTACGCCCGCCTGTTCAAACACGGCACCGTTGCGCAGGACGCGGCTCTGGCCGCCGCCGCCGCCGGGACGCTGCCAGCTATCCTCGGCAAACTGCGCACCGCCATCTTCAGCCGCCAGCTGGTTACAAATCTCATCCTGCAGGGCGAGCAGGAACGCTTTTACGCGGGAAATATCAGCCATCTTTTCGCTTATCGTCGGTTTAGTCTGAGCGGATTATACGCCAAACCGCGCCGCTTGCATGAGTGCGGCTATCCGGTGAGGCGAAATCCTGACCACTTAAAGGCACGAATCAGCCGCGCTGAAACGCTGGCTGGGACTACCGCGTAAGCACGGCGTTGTCTGATATGAAGGTTGGAATTTGAATAACATGTTAAGGCTGTGACGGATGACGCCATACGATTACAGTTACAGAACCCACCGCTGTGGCAAAAGCTGCGGTTAAATGATTACGATATGCTCTATTTCATGTCTGAAGAACCCTTGCAGACGTTTATAAAAATGGGCGAAGCGCTGCGCAACAATCCACTGGCCGCTGAGGAATTGATTAATGCTATCGAAAATTATCAGGTTGATTCGTAAGCTGATAGCCGAGGTGTCAGGCGGACTCGTCATCATGGCGATAGTGACAGGCATATTTCTGACCGCGACACTGAATGAAGGAGTGATGCGCGTCGTTGGCCCGTTGCTGGTACTGGTTGCCGGGCTGGTCGTTTATGGGCTGACTTATCTGATCGCGGATAAGTCTGACCGCCGTTGATCCTCTGTCGCGAGAAAGACCCGCGAGAAAGAAGGCCGTTGATACGGCCTCTTTTATAAAATAATTCAGGATAATCACTCCGCTGATCGCCCCTTCTCTGCGATGAGTCGGGCGACGAGTGACTCAGGCCCCCGTTATTTTATTTAAGCTCTTTATGACTACCCGCATTAGACGTTGCGCCGGTCAAACTCATCAAAGTAGTTAACGATGCCGCTGGCAATCGCAGAGGCGATTTTCTGACGAAACGCGGTGGTGCCGAGCAGTTGCTCTTCGTGCGGATTGGTAATAAAGGAGGTTTCAACCAGGACCGACGGAATCGACGGTGACTTCAGCACCGCGAAAGCCGCCTGCTCTGTATGCTGGCTGTGAAGATGATGCACCGGACGGATCTGATCCAGCACATGCTTGCCCAGCGTCAGGCTGTTCCTGATGGTGTCGGTCTGCACCAGATCGAACAGAATCTGCTGCAGATAGTGATCCTGCTGCTGCGCTTTCACGCCGCCCACTTTATCCGCATCATTCTCGCGCTGGGAGAGATAGCGCGCCATTGAGCTGCTGGCCCCGCGATTGGAGAGCGCAAACACGGAGGCGCCGCTGGCCTCGGGACTGGTAAAACCGTCGGCGTGGATGGACATAAACAGATGCGCGCCGTGCTGATGGGCGATCTCCACCCGCTGATAGAGCGGAATAAAGTGGTCGCTGTCGCGGGTCAGACGCACTTCGATCCGCGGATGACTCTGAAGCTGACGCTTCACGTTACCGGCAATCTCCAGCACGATGTGTTTCTCTTCGGATCCCTCTTCGCCAACGGCACCTGAATCGATGCCGCCATGACCGGGATCGATCATCACGATGCGTTTACCCTTTTCAGACGGGGGAGCCGGGCGTGGATGACGCGGTTTCTCTGAAAGAGCCGACTGCTCTCTGGCCTGAACCGCGCGCGGCGATAAAATGGCCAGAGCCAGCCCGGAAAGCAGTAACTGACGACGGTGAATCAAACGTTTAAGCAGATGCATGTGCGGGTCCGGTAACAAAAATCCTGCCGGTGTTATAGCCTAAGGCTCCGCTGCCTGCGATCACAGAACCATTTCAGGGCATTACTTTGTATTGCAGGCCGCAAACAGAAAATGTGCGCTTTTTTATTTGCCGCCCGTCAGACCGGGGTTGCGTGCAGCAGAGAATGCGTGATAATCAGCAAATTGTGCTTATTTACAGGTAAAGAAGATGGAAATCCGCGCCTTCCGCCAGGAAGATTTTGAAGAAGTGATCACCTTGTGGGAACGTTGCGATTTGTTACGGCCATGGAACGATCCGGAGCTGGACATCGAACGTAAAATGCAGCATGACCCCGATCTCTTCCTGGTCGCGGAAGTGGGCGGGGTGGTCGTGGGCACGCTGATGGGCGGTTACGATGGTCATCGCGGCGCGGCATACTACCTGGCGGTGCATCCTGACTATCAGGGACGTGGCTTTGCCAATGCCCTGATGAACCGGCTGGAGAAGAAGCTGATTGCGCGCGGCTGTCCGAAACTGCACCTGATGATCCGCGAAGAGAACGATCAGGTGGTGGCGTTCTATGAGAAGCTCGATTACGAACCGGTGGATGCGCTGCTGTTCGGCAAACGCCTGATCGAAGATCGTGAGTACTAAACCGTCGCCGCGCTATCTGCCGGACGAATATGATGCGAGAGGGCAGCTGCGGCTGCCGTTTCTTTTCTGGCTGATCCTGTTGCTTCAGGCGCGGACATGGCTGCTGCTGGTGATGGCTGGTGCCTCGCGTCAGCAGGGCAACGATCTGCTGGCGCTCTTTTATCCGGATCGCCAGGCGTTCTGGATTGGCCTGGCGCTGGGCCTGCCGGCGCTGGCCGGGCTGCTGCTGACCGGCTATCGTCTGCGCCTGCCGCGGCTCTGGCAGCACTGGCGCAGCGTGCTCTCGCTGTCGCTGCTGGTGAACCTGATCTGGCAGACCATGCAGTTTGTTCAGGGCGACCTGCTGAGTTCACCGCTGCCCCTGATGCTGACGCTGTTCGACCTGCTGGCGCTGCTCTGGCTGCATTTCAGCCAGCGCTGCCGCGACTGCTTTCTGCCCGAACATCATCTTAATTAAACTTTTTGGCGCTTTGCGACTCCAATCAGTTCCGCCTTTCCGGCCTCGTATTAACAGGAGTTTTCATGAAAGCTGTTCGTTCCACGTTACTGCTCGCCGCTGTGGTGTTGAGCGGCTGTGCCAGTTCGGGTTCCGGCACAGACAGCAGCCAGCAGGTAAGCTGGTGGAATCCGCTCAGTTATCACTGGTCCTCGGCGCTGCCGTGGAACTGGTTTGGTGGCACGTTAACCGCGACTGAACAGGGTGTGGGCGGCCTCACGGCCTCGACCGCCATGAAAGAGGACGCGATTAACGCCGGGCTGAACGGTGACTATACGCTGCGTCAGGGGATGCGCAGCCAGAATGGCCAGGTGGTCTCTTTCTGGCAGGCGCTCCGTGATGGCAAGGTCAGGCTGGTGATAGAAGGGCAGTCGCAGGTCGAGCGCATTGAGGTGATGGACAGCGCGATTGTCAGCCACGACGGCAGCAAAGTGGGTGACGCCTTCAGCGACAGGTTCACGAAAGCCTTCAACAACTGCACCCTGGCCAGCGGCGCCGATGCGCGTGACGTGGCCTGTCGTGCGCCGGGCAGTCAGCATCTGACCTATCTTTATCACGGCGACTGGCATGGCCCTGAGGGACTGATGCCTTCTGACGATACGCTGAAAAGCTGGAAAATCAGCAAGATTATCTGGCAGCGTTAAGTGCCCGCCCTGTCAGCGTGCCGCCCGCGAGGCGGCCGCTGACGCACGCCCCATCCCGCTCCGCACACCGCTTATCATCCCCATCGGCTTTTGCTGAATTCAGCATAAACTCTGCCGCCGTCTTATGCTTTTTTCGACTTTGAAATCATCAAACGATATATAAAACCGTTACTCGTTTTCACGGAGTTATAAATAAACTGATGCATCAGCGGGCGAGATCCGCATCAAACTTTTTCAGGGTGCCAAATGACATTACAAGCGATGAATAAAATCGTGAGCGGTATCGCGTTGTCGCTGAGCCTGGCTGGCGCAGTCAACGCCACTGAACTCCTTAACAGCTCTTACGATGTGTCGCGGGAGCTGTTTGTTGCCCTGAATACCCCCTTCGTTAAACAGTGGGATGCCGCGCATCCGGCCGATCCGCTGACCATTAAGATGTCACATGCCGGTTCATCGAAGCAGGCGCTGGCGATTCTGCAGGGACTGCGTGCGGATGTAGTGACCTATAATCAGGTCACTGACGTGCAGGTGCTGCACGATAAAGGCAACCTGATCGCCGCAGACTGGAAAAGCCGTCTGCCGAACAACAGCTCGCCTTTTTACTCCACCATGGCGTTTCTGGTGCGCAAGGGAAATCCTAAACAGATTCACGACTGGTCCGATTTAACCCGCAGCGATGTGAAGCTGATTTTCCCCAATCCGAAAACATCCGGCAATGGCCGCTATACCTATCTGGCCGCCTGGGGCGCAGCGGATAAGGCGGACGGTGGCGACAAGGCTAAGACCCGGGCCTTTATGACGCAGTTCCTGAAGAACGTGGAAGTGTTCGACACCGGCGGCCGCGGCGCGACCACGACCTTTGCCGAGCGCGGACTGGGCGACGTGCTGATTAGCTTTGAGTCAGAAGTGAACAACATCCGCAACCAGTACGGCAAAGATGAGTATGAAGTCATCGTGCCGAAAACCGATATTCTGGCGGAGTTTCCGGTTGCCTGGGTGGACAAGAACGTTGCCCTTAATAACACCAAAGACGCCGCCAGTGCCTATCTGAACTACCTCTACACGCCTGAAGCGCAGAATATCATCACCCGGTATTACTACCGCGTGAACAACCCTCAGCTGATGTCGGCGCAGAAAGATCGCTTTCCGCAGACGACGCTGTTCCGGGTAGAAGAGGCGTTTGGCGGCTGGGATAACGTGATGAAGACCCATTTCGCCAGCGGTGGCGAGCTTGATCAACTCTTAGCGGCGGGGCGCGGATAATGTTTGCAGCCAGCCATAAACGTGTTCTGCCTGGTTTTGGCCTCAGCCTTGGCACCAGTTTGCTCTTTACCTGTCTGATTCTGCTGCTGCCGATCAGCGCCGTCATCATGCAGCTGTCGCAGATGACGCTGCAGCAGTACTGGGATGTGGTGACCAATCCGCAGCTGGTAGCGGCCTATAAAGTGACGCTGCTCTCGGCTGGCGTCGCCTCTCTGTTTAATGCGGTGTTCGGCATGCTGATGGCGTGGATCCTGACCCGTTATCGCTTCCCGGGCCGCGCGCTGCTGGATGGCCTGATGGATCTGCCGTTTGCGCTGCCGACCGCAGTCGCGGGTCTGACGCTGGCCGGCCTCTTCTCCGTCAGCGGCTGGTACGGACAGTGGTTCGCCCATTTCGACATCAAAATCTCCTACACCTGGATCGGTATCGCCATTGCGATGGCCTTTACCAGCATCCCGTTTGTGGTGCGTACCGTACAGCCGGTGCTGGAAGAGTTAGGCCCGGAGTATGAAGAGGCGGCCGAAACCCTGGGCGCGACGCCGTGGCAGAGTTTCCGCCGCGTGGTGCTGCCGGAAGTGGCGCCGGCGCTGCTGGCGGGCACGGCGCTCTCGTTTACCCGCAGCCTGGGGGAGTTCGGTGCGGTCATCTTTATTGCGGGCAACATTGCCTGGAAAACGGAAGTGACCTCGCTGATGATTTTTGTCCGTCTGCAGGAGTTTGACTATCCGGCGGCCAGCGCCATCGCGTCGGTTATCCTGCTGGCCTCGCTGATTCTGTTGTTCGCCATAAACACATTACAGAGCCGCTTTGGCCGTCGTCTGGGAGGTCACTAATGGCTGAGGTTTCGCAACTCAATCACGCGGCGCGTCAGCCGGTGAACTGGAGCAAATGGCTGCTGATTGGCATCGGGGCGCTGGTCTCGATTCTGCTGCTGGTGGTGCCGATGATCTCCATCTTCTGGGAAGCGCTGAATCACGGGCTGATTGCGGCCCTGAGCAATCTCTCCGACCCGGACATGCTGCACGCGATCTGGCTGACGGTAATGGTGGCGCTGATTACCGTGCCGGTTAACCTGGTGTTCGGCACGCTGCTGGCCTGGCTGGTGACGCGCTTTACCTTCCCGGGACGCCAGCTGCTGCTGACCCTGTTCGATATTCCTTTTGCCGTGTCGCCGGTGGTGGCCGGTCTGATGTATCTGCTGTTCTGGGGCGTCAACGGCCCGGCGGGCGGCTGGCTGGATGCCCACAATATTCAGATTATGTTTGCCTGGCCGGGCATGGTCCTGGCGACGGTGTTTGTGACCTGTCCGTTCGTCGTCCGCGAGCTGGTGCCGGTGATGCTGAGCCAGGGCAGTCATGAAGATGAAGCGGCGGTGCTGTTGGGCGCTTCCGGCTGGCAGATGTTCCGTCGTGTGACGCTGCCGAACATTCGCTGGGCGCTGCTGTACGGCATCGTGCTGACCAACGCCCGTGCGATTGGTGAATTTGGTGCGGTCTCGGTGGTCTCGGGATCGATTCGCGGTGAGACCTATACGTTACCGCTTCAGGTTGAATTATTGCATCAGGACTACAACACGGTGGGCGCCTTTACCGCGGCCGCGCTGCTGACCCTGATGGCAATTGTGACGCTGTTTCTGAAAAGCATTCTGCAGTGGCGCTTAGAGCAGCAGCACAAACGTCTGCAACAGGAGGGAAATCATGAGCATTGAGATTAACAAGATCAACAAATCCTTTGGTCGCACCTCGGTGCTGAACGATATCTCTCTGGATATTGCCTCGGGTGAAATGGTGGCGCTGCTTGGTCCATCAGGCTCGGGTAAAACCACGCTGCTGCGCATTATTGCCGGGCTGGAGCATCAGAACAGCGGCCAGATCCGCTTCCACGGTAACGATGTCAGCCGCCTGCATGCGCGCGATCGTCAGGTCGGCTTTGTGTTTCAGCACTATGCGCTGTTCCGTCATATGACCGTCTTCGACAACATCGCATTTGGTCTGACCGTTCTGCCCCGCCGTGAGCGCCCTTCCACGGCGGAGATCCGGCAGCGTGTCACCCGTCTGCTGGAGATGGTGCAGCTGGGCCATCTGGCGAACCGTTTTCCGGCGCAGCTCTCGGGCGGTCAGAAACAGCGAGTGGCGCTGGCGCGTGCGTTAGCGGTGGAGCCGCAGATCCTGCTGCTGGATGAACCTTTCGGTGCGCTGGATGCGCAGGTGCGAAAAGAGCTGCGCCGCTGGCTGCGCGAGCTGCACGAAGAGCTGAAATTTACCAGCGTGTTCGTGACCCACGACCAGGAAGAGGCGATGGAAGTCGCCGATCGCGTGGTGGTGATGAGCCAGGGCAACATCGAGCAGGTCGGTACGCCAGACGATGTGTGGCGTGAACCGGCGACCCGTTTTGTGCTGGAGTTCCTGGGCGAAGTGAATCGCTTTGATGGCGAGATCCAGGGATCGCAGTTCCACGTCGGCGCGCACCACTGGCCGCTGGGCTACACCTCTGCCCATCAGGGCGCGGTGGAGCTGTTCCTGCGTCCGTGGGAGATCGACGTGTCGCGCCGCAGCAGCCTGGAAACGCCACTGCCGGTTCAGGTGCTGGAAGTCAGCCCGCGCGGCCACTTCTGGCAGCTGGTGGTTCAGCCTGCGGGCTGGCAGAGCGAGCCGTTCTCGCTGGTGTTTGAAGGCGAGCAGACGGCCCCGATTCGCGGTGAGCGTCTGTTTGTGGGATTACAGCAGGCGCGCCTCTACAAGGGCGATAAGCCGCTGCGCGCAGTTGCCTTTGCGCAGAGCGCCTGATATTTTCACCTCAACAGCGGGCGGGAGTCTCACTCCCGCCTTTTTTTCGCCTCTTGTTTGTAACAGGCCAGGAACCACACCGTGACGACTCTTGAGAACACCATCGGCAATACGCCGCTGATCAAATTGCAGCGCCTGACGCCCGCCAACGGCAGTGAGGTCTGGCTCAAGCTGGAGGGCAATAATCCGGCCGGTTCGGTGAAAGATCGCGCGGCCTGGTCGATGATCCATCAGGCGGAACTGCGCGGGGAGATTTCACCCGGCGATCAGCTGATCGAAGCCACCAGTGGTAACACCGGCATCGCGCTGGCGATGATCGCGGCCATGAAAGGCTACCGTCTGCGTCTGCTGATGCCGGACAACATGAGTCAGGAGCGGCAGGATGCGATGCGGGCCTACGGCGCAGAGCTGATTCTGGTGCCACGGGAGCAGGGCATGGAAGGCGCCCGCGATCTGGCGCAGGCGATGGCCGCACGCGGTGAAGGCCGGGTGCTGGATCAGTTCAACAATCCCGACAACCCGCTGGGCCACTATCAGACTACCGGCCCGGAGTTGTGGCAGCAGTCGAACCAGCGCATGACCCATTTTGTCTCCAGCATGGGCACCACCGGCACCATCACCGGCGTCGGACGCTATCTCAAAGAGCAGAACAGCGGTGTGCAGGTGATCGGTCTGCAGCCCAGTGAAGGCAGCAGCATTCCCGGCATCCGGCGCTGGCCGCTGGCCTATCTGCCGGGGATCTACCGGCCCGATCTGGTGGATGATGTGATGGATATGACGCAGAAAGAAGCGGAAGAGACGATGCGGGAGCTGGCACGACGCGAGGGGATTTTCTGCGGCGTCAGTTCAGGCGGTGCGGTCGCGGGGGCGCTGCGTATTGCGCAGGCCAATCCGGGCAGTGTGGTGGTGGCGATCGCCTGCGATCGCGGCGATCGTTATCTCTCTACCGGGCTTTATCATCAGTAATCTTCACTGAGACGGCATCAGACCTGTGCGCGCGTGCATCGCCCACAGGTCTTTTTTTTGGCCAGAATCGCCCGCAGCGGGGATAATGAATCTGTAAGGATCGCGTAAAACAGGCTGCGTGAACGCCGGCTACAGGACAAAATAGCGCCAGTTCTGCTGAGAGATAACCATGAAAATTTTGCTTGTTGATGACGATGTTGAATTAGGCACGATGTTAAGCCAGTACCTGATTGCAGAAGGGTTCGATGCCCAGCTGGTTCTGACCGGCAGCGCCGGAATAGAGGGGGCGCTGTCGGGCGCCTTCACCGCGCTGATTCTGGATATCATGCTGCCCGATATGAGCGGCATCGACGTGCTGCGTCAGGTGCGTCAGAAAAGCCGGATACCGGTGATCATGCTGACCGCGAAGGGCGACAATATCGATCGGGTCATCGGTCTGGAGATGGGGGCGGATGACTATATGCCTAAGCCCTGTTATCCACGCGAACTGGTGGCGCGTCTGCGCGCGGTATTACGCCGTTTCGAGGAACAGCCGCCGCCGCCGGAGTCGAAAGAGCCGCTGCGCTGGGGCGAGCTTTCGCTTAACCCCGCGACCCGCATCAGTGAGTGGCAGGGTAAGCCATTTGACCTGACCGCCTCAGAATTTAACCTGCTCGACCTGCTGCTGCGCGCGCCGGACAGAGTGGTCTCAAAAGATGAGCTGTCAGAGAAGGGGCTGGGTCGCCCGCGCGAAGCCTATGATCGCAGTGTCGATGTGCATATCAGCAATATCCGGCAGAAGCTCAGTGCGTTAACCGCCGACAGCATCACTATCGAAACCGTTCGCAGCATCGGTTACCGCATTCGATGAGGCAGAGCTACCGGGGACGCATGTTCTGGAAGATTTTCATCGGCTTCTGGATCGTGTTCGTCATCATGAGCCAGCTTATCTGGCTCGGTTTTGCGCTTTCCGGTAAACGGCATGAGCCACCTGAAATCGAGGCGATTCGGCGCATCGTGGATCTGCAGATGACCTCTGCCGCGTCGGTGCTGGAGCGCAGCGGGCCTGAAGCGCTCAGGGCCATGCTGTCGGACTGGCGCGAAAGCGACCGGCAGTTCTTCCACGTCACCCAACAGGCTAAGCCGCCATCCACTGAGAATCGCGTGAAGCAGGATACCCACGGGCGCTTCCCTGAAGAGGTGGTGCGCTGGGTGCAGGGCGCAGATGGCAAATCCTATCAGCTGCGCTATGACCTGGATGGCATGCGCAAAGACAGTTCCATGGACAGGATGCCGCGCCGGTTTCTGAACATTCCTGAGCCGATGTTTGTCTTTGCCGGTTCAGTGGGATTGCTCTTCAGTCTGCTGCTGGCCTGGAACCTGACGCGCCCCCTGCGTCAGCTGCGGGAAGGTTTTTCCCGGGTCGCGGAGGGGGATTTGCGCGTCCGGCTCTTTCCGGCCATGCGCAGGCGCCGTGACGAACTCTCTACCGTTGCACAAGCCTTTGATGCCATGGTCGAGCGGCTGGACACTCTGGTGCGCGCCCGTGAAGAGCTGCTGCACGATATCTCCCATGAGCTGCGTTCACCGCTGGCCCGGCTGCAGCTGGCGACCGGACTGGCGCGCCAGACGCCCGAAAACGTCAGCAGTTCGCTGGATCGCATCGACGAAGAGGCGCGTCGGCTGGATAAGATGATCGGTGAGCTGCTGACGCTGTCGCGGGCCGGGCATGAAAGCATTCCGGATGAGCAATATTTTGATCTCACCGGCCTGCTGGAGGCCGTGATCGCCGATGTCCGCTATGAAGCGCAGATCCCCGGTGTGCAGGTGGTCCTGCAGGCTGACGACCGGGCGGATTACACCGTGCGCGGCAACGCGGAGCTGATACGGCGCGCTACCGAGAACGTGCTACGCAACGCGCTGCGCTTCTCTCTGCCGGGTCAGCAAATTGAGGTACATCTGCGCACGGATCAGCAGTGGCTGGCGATTCAGGTACGCGATCAGGGGCCGGGCGTTGACGAAGAGAAGCTCTCCAGCATCTTTGATCCGTTTGTCCGGGTGAACTCTCCGCTGATGGGGAAGGGGTATGGTCTGGGTCTGGCGATCGTGCGCAAGGTGGTGCTGGCACATCATGGCGAAGTCGAGGCCCGGAATCGTCCTGAAGGCGGACTGGAGCTGACGCTGCGTCTGCCACGCTGGCAGCCTTAAGCGAAAAGAGAGCAGAAACAATAACGGCACCCGCAGGTGCCGTTATGTGACAGAGAAACGCTTACTTTCTGATGCGAATCACCGGGGTTTCACCCACGGTAACCTGGCCAGACAGCTTAATCAGTTCCTTGATCTCATCCATGTTGGAGATGACAACCGGTGTCAGGGTTGATTTTGCTTTCTCTTCCAGCAGCGGCAGATCGAACTCGATAACCACGTCGCCTTTTTTGACCTTCTGGCCTTCTTCAGCGATACGCTTAAAGCCTTCGCCTTTCAGTTCAACGGTGTCGATACCGAAGTGTACGAACAGCTCGATGCCGTTGTCAGATTCGATCGAAAAAGCGTGATTGGTTTCAAAAATCTTGCCGATAGTCCCGTCAACCGGGGCAACCATTTTGTTGCCGCTTGGCTTGATGGCAATACCGTCGCCCACGATTTTTTCTGCAAACACTACATCTGGTACGTCTTCAATATTCACGATTTCGCCTGACAGAGGCGCTACGATATCAATAGTCCCAGCGCTATCCGTTTTTTCGCCAAAAAGTTTAGAAAACAAACCCATGATCTTCTCCTAAGCAGTAATTTGGGGCCAGCATCATGCAGATTAGCAGAGCGTTTTTTCCTTAATGAATCTGTTAACCAGGTTCATTAAATCTTCCGCGGTCGGTTGAGCCAGTGCCTGCTCTGCCAATGCCTTCGCATCTTCAAAGTTAGTATTACGAATGATTTTCTTGATGCCAGGGATAGAAATGGCACTCATGCTGAACTCGTCCAGCCCCATTCCCAGTAACAGTAGTGTAGCACGTTCATCACCTGCCAGCTCACCACACATGCCGGTCCATTTACCTTCAGCGTGAGATGCATCAATGACTTGCTTAATTAAGTTAAGCACAGACGGCGTCATTGGGTTGTACAGGTGCGAGATCAAATCATTGCCACGATCGACCGCCAGAGTATACTGCGTCAGATCGTTTGTGCCGATACTGAAGAAATCGACTTCTTTCGCCAGGTGGTGAGCGATTACGGCTGACGCCGGGGTTTCCACCATGATGCCGACTTCGATGCTTTCATCAAAGGCTTTGCCTTCTTCGCGCAGCTGCGCTTTCAGCAGTTCCAGTTCGGCTTTCAGGCTGCGGACTTCTTCAACCGAGATGATCATCGGGAACATGATGCGCAGTTTACCGAACGAGGAGGCGCGCAGGATAGCACGCAGCTGAGCATGCAGAATCTCTTTGCGGTCCATGGCGATACGGATCGCGCGCCAGCCGAGGAACGGGTTCTCTTCTTTCGGCAGGTTCATGTAAGGCAGATCTTTGTCACCGCCGATATCCATGGTACGCACGATAACGGCCTGTGAGCCCATCGCCTCAGCGACGGCTTTGTACGCCTGGAACTGCTCTTCTTCGCTTGGCAGCGAGTCGCGGTCCATGAACAGGAATTCGGTGCGGTAGAGGCCCACGCCTTCTGCGCCATTGCGCTCTGCACCGGCGATATCGCGGACGGTGCCGATGTTGGCACAGACTTCAACCTGATGACCATCCAGCGTAACCGCGGGCAGATCTTTCAGCTTGGCTAATTCATGTTTTTCAGACAGGTACTGGTTCTGTACGGCTTTCAGCTCTTCCTGAATCGCTTCTGAAGGATTGACGTGAATCGTGTTGTTGACGCCATCCAGAATCAGGAAATCGCCGTTTTTGATCGTGGCGGTGACGTTGCCGGTGCCGACAATGGCCGGAATCTCCAGCGAACGCGCCATGATAGAGGTGTGTGAAGTCCGGCCACCCAGGTCGGTGATAAAGCCCAGCACCTTTTTCAGGTTCAGCTGTGCGGTTTCTGACGGCGTTAAGTCTTTAGCCACCAGAATGGACTCTTCCTGAATCGCGCTCAGGTCAACGATGTGCAGACCGAGGATGTTTTGCAGCAGACGCTTACCGATGTCGCGCACGTCAGCCGCACGCTCTTTCAGGTATTCGTCATCTAACTCTTCCAGTGCTTTCGCCTGACCATCAATGACCGAGTAGGCAGCGGCATCGGCAGACGCGTGATCTTTCTTGATCAGGTCGATGATTTCCTGCTCCAGCTCTTCATCTTCCAGCAACATGATGTGGCCTTCGAAGATCGCTGCTTTCTCTTCACCCAGGGTTTCACCCGCTTTGACGCGAATCGCTTCCAGTTGTGTGGCCGCTTTGCTACGGCCATCCAGGAAGCGCTGAACTTCCTGCTCAACCTGGTCATCAGAAATTTTCTTGCGATTGATGACGATCTCGTCTTCTTTCAGCAGCAGTGCTTTGCCGAAAGCGATACCTGGTGATGCTAAAATGCCTGAAATCATAACGCTACCTTTTAATCACGATGGCTGATGGGACTCTTTGCGGTGCCATTGTCGCGGGACACGTACTCTACGAAAGCAATAACGCGGACAGGTTGTCCGCGATCAAGATGTTTGCACTCAATGGCGCAGAGGAGTCGATTTGCTGGAGAGCTGAGCGGAGATTACTCCAGTTCAGCCATCAGTTTGACCAGATGTTCAACGGCCTTCTGCTCATCTTCACCTTCTGCAGAAAGTGTCACGACGGTGCCCTGAGTCAGACCCAGCGTCTGCAGTTTGAACAGGCTTTTCGCACTCGCTGACTTACCGTTAGAGGTCACGGTAATTTCTGACTGGAAAGCTTTGGCTTCTTTAACGAATTGCGCAGCTGGGCGAGTATGCAGGCCGTTTGGTGCAGTAATGGTAACTTCTTGCTGGAACATTCTATTTCCCCAACGTTATCAGAATGAGTTTTATGGATCTAAAGTCTAGCCTGGAGCCTCTACTTTAGCCTGTGTCGGTGCGCGGGTATAGCATCCTGCTGACCAAAGACGCAGATGCGTCAATACGACAATCCGTTGCGTCTCAAAACCGATTCTACACGTCACCGGTTAATTATGCCGTGATTCGCCGTTTCACTGAATCCGTAAATCGATTCAGCTTGATCCACTTCAAACGCGGATTAATTTCAGGCATCGAAATAATTGGCAGTCTAAATACCAGAGCGGCATCACTGAAATCAATCTGCCGGGTGATGAAAGTGAGATCTGCGCCACAAAAAAGCACCCATGCGGGTGCTTTTTTATCCATTTTAAGACTTTCGCCGCGACTACGGCTGCAGCTCTTTTTCGGTGAAAAGATCGGCAAACAGGGCGGTGCTCAGGTAGCGTTCGCCGGAAGAGGGGAGAATGACAACGATATTTTTGTTGGCGAACGTCTCATCTTCCTGCAGCTTCAGCGCAGCGGCAACCGCAGCACCGGAAGAGATACCGGCCAGAATACCTTCCTCTTCCATCAGGCGACGCGCCGTGCTGATCGCTTCTTCGTTGGTAATCGCGACGACGCGATCCACCAGGTTCAGCTCCAGGTTACCCGGAATAAAGCCAGCACCGATGCCCTGAATCTTGTGCGGGCCTGGTTTGATCTCATCACCGGCCATCGCCTGGGCAATCACCGGGGAGTCAGTCGGCTCGACCGCAACGGTAATCAGATCTTTTTTACCTTTGGTGTTTTTGATGTAGCGGCTCACGCCGGTCAGCGTACCGCCGGTGCCGACACCGGCGATAAAGACATCCACTTCGCCATCGGTATCTTCCCAGATCTCCGGGCCGGTAGTCTTTTCATGGATTTCCGGGTTAGCCGGGTTGCTGAACTGCTGCAGCAGGACATATCTGTCCGGATCGCTGGCGACAATCTCTTCCGCTTTGCCGATGGCGCCTTTCATGCCTTTGGCACCCTCGGTCAGCACCAGCTTCGCGCCCAGCGCCTTCAGCAGCTTACGACGCTCCACCGACATGGTTTCCGGCATGGTCAGCGTCAGTTTATAACCGCGTGCGGCCGCCACATAGGCCAGCGCGATACCGGTATTGCCGCTGGTCGGCTCCACCAGTTCCACACCCGGTTTCAGAATACCGCGCTTTTCTGCGTCCCAAATCATATTGGCACCGATACGGCATTTTACGCTGAAGCTCGGGTTACGGGATTCAACTTTCGCAAGGATGCGGCCGTTACCGATGCGGTTCAGTCGAACCAATGGCGTATGACCAATTGTCAAAGAGTTGTCTTCATAGATCTTACTCATAGCCTGTCCTTAACTGTATGAAATATTGGGAACCCTATGAGCATACCTGTTCTGCCTGGGGGCGGAAGGAAAGAAATCGTATATCTATATGTCACCCGGCAATAAGCCTCACTGAAAAGAGCATAAGGCGCACTGAAGGTTTCAGCGCACGTCGTAGCGAGCCAGCTGCCCGCGATAGCGATCCACCCACATGGCCGTCGCACCGCAGACCGCGACCGGCATGATGACCAGGTTCAGCACCGGAATCATGGTGAACAGGCTGGTCAGTGCGCCAAACTGCATATTGGCCGTTTTGTGCTGGCGCAGCGCGTTACGCATCTGCCGGAACGGCACTTTGTGGTTGTCGAACGGATAGTCACAATACTGGATAGAGAGCATCCATGCGCTGAACAGGAACCAGAGTACCGGCGCAATGGTCTGACCAAAGCCGGGGATAAAGTAGAGCAGCAGCAGGCCCAGCGCGCGGGGCAGGTAGTAGCCCAGCTTCTGCAGTTCCCGCTTCATGATGCGCGGCACATCTTTCACCATCGCCGCCCAGCCGCTGTCGGGCAGCGGCTTACCGGTCAGACGCCCTTCGAGCTGTTCTGCCAGCAGGCCGCAGAACGGGGCGGCAATCAGATTGGCCAGCGTCGAGAAGAAGTAGCTGAAGACCAGTACGATCGCGATGACCGACAGCGGCCACAGCAGATAACTCAGCCACTGCAGCCAGTCGGGAATATGGGCCATCAGGCGCGGGATCCAGTCGCCCAGCCGATAGAAGAGCCAGATGAAAGCGCCGCCCAGCATGATGATGTTGATCAGCAGCGGCATCACAACAAAGCGGCGCAGGCCAGGCAGGCGAACCAGTTTCCAGCCCTGGTTAAAATAGTGCATGCCGTTAAAATCTGAGACGGAATTCTCACGGGCCATAAAGCCATTTCTCCTGAAGGTGTGAAGGCGCGCTCACTATAACCTGGCTTTTTCTCCAGGCCAGGTGCCGTTTGGGTAAAAAAACAGCGAAAAAGCGTGGGTTGCCTATCTTATTTGTCAGAAAATAGTGCACAGACTTGCACTTGTGTAGCAGGGCAAA
>Ga0308161_1000579_pt1 | contig 55781 bp, 50 predicted proteins | sample PhyFR2_FD_201034 | JGI IMG/M metagenome (GOLD analysis project Ga0308161, IMG submission 201034) | Phyllosphere microbial communities from UC Gill Tract Community Farm, Albany, California, United States - DLSLF.R2 | ecosystem: Host-associated > Plants > Phyllosphere > Unclassified | place: USA...
TGATGAAGCTGAAATTTTCATGCAACGTGTACGCTCACCAGAAATGATGGAAGCGGTACAAGCCTTTATGCAAAAGCGTAAGCCTGATTTTTCTCAGTTCAATTAATCACTGCGTTAATCATTTAAATAAACCACTTAGCCTGAAAGTTAAGTGGTTTTTTATTTTGCGTATCCATATAGATATTTACGAATAGACCGTCTAAGCTCGATTCTGATTAAACTAAATTTCAAAAATATGAAAGTCGTCATTGCTCCAGACTCTTTTAAAGACAGCTTATCTGCGCATGATGTCGCAGAAGCGATTGCTTTAGGTTGGCAACAGGTGTTTCCTAATGCAGAAATCATCACTTGCCCAATGGCAGATGGCGGTGAAGGATCAATTGAAGCTGTTTTAGCGGCTTGTTCAAGTCAATGGCGTGAACAAACCGTACAAGGCCCACTTGGGCAACCTGTATTAGCCAAATGGGGATGGCTAGCAACGGAAAATATTGCCATCATTGAAATGGCACAAGCCAGTGGTATCCAGTTGGTGCATCCCTCAGAACGTGATGCATGTATCAGCAGTACATTTGGTACAGGTGAGCTGATCCGCGCTGCTTTGGATGCAGGTGCAAAAGAAATAGTACTAACTGTGGGTGGCAGCGCAACAAATGATGCTGGTACGGGGCTTTTATCTGCATTAGGTGCTAAGTTTCTGGATGCAGATCACCAAGCCTTGCCTGCTGGTGGTCTTGCCCTGCAAAACTTAGTACAGATTAATCTGGAAAATTTTGATCCACGGATTCAACAGACCAAATTTTTATTGGCTGCTGATGTGACCAATCCACTTTGCGGCCCAAATGGTGCATCTCATATTTTTGGCCCGCAAAAAGGTGCTTCACCAAATCAGGTACTTGAACTGGATCAAGCATTGTCACATTTTGCTGATGTTACTGCTCAACAGTTTGGTTTTGATCAACGCAATGAAGTTGGTGCAGGAGCCGCTGGTGGACTTGGTTTCGCTGCAAAAACTTACTTACAAGCCGAATTTCGATCGGGTGTGGAAGTGATTGCAGACCTGAACCAGCTTGCAGAAAAAACCCAAGGCGCGGATTGGGTGATTACAGGTGAAGGAAAGTTTGATGAGCAGACTTTAAATGGTAAAACCCCTTTCGGTGTCGCAAAAATAGCACAAGCAGCCAATATTCCTGTGATTGTAATTGCAGGAACGCTTGGGCAAAACTATCAGACTTTATATGAACACGGTATTAGGGCTGCCTTTTCTTTAACCTCAGGTCCAACCAGTTTAGAAAAAGCCTGTCAAAATGCGGCAGAGCTGATTCGTGCACGGACAACCGATATCGCCCGATTAATTCAGACCAGTATGATTAAACCTAATCAAACTCAATGAATCTCTAAAATCTGGATAAACTCAAAAGCAGGCTCTTCATAAGGATGGCTTGCCTTTAGAGCTTTTGCCACAGCTCTGGCCTTATCTTCTGCAACAATGGTTTCAACTCGCCATTCTTCAAGCTGTTCTAGTTTATCCAATTGTCCTAAAAAAGGATCTGCACCTTTTATGGGCTTAAACTGCCCAATGCCTTTGACTTGCCAACCACAATGTTCATAGTTTCCAATTCCACCCGCACCTGCTTCAAAGATTGCTTGTTTGGTAGATTCCAAATGAGATTCAGGCACGTAATAAATCAGTTTTAGCATCGTAAAATGGCTCAAATCGAAATCAATGAGATTTCAATCATAACGTGATAAAAGCTGAACAATCAAAGTGAAATATTGATGATGAGATAACTCACGACGATAAATAGCAATTGAATGATTACAGTTAAGCCAAACCAAAACCAGCCTTTGTCTTTTGAATGGCTTGCTCTCAAATAGTTTTCATTTTTCATCATGTTGCTCTCTCATATCTTATTTATTGTTAAAATATGAGAAGCAAGAATTGAACCAATTATAAAAGGAGAAAAATTTATAGGCTTCATAAGGTAAATGAAATTATTTGTAGATTTATCTTTTTAGCTCTATCCAATAATATATATTTTTCATAAAATTTTTATAAATTAATATGTCTTATTCTTTTCAAGTGCAATGGGATCTTTTTTATCCAAACAAACTTCCAATTTCTCATTATTTAGTCCAAGACTTTGCACAATCTTGGTTTAGGATCCATAGTCTTCCAGAGTCAAAAAGATATGCAGATACAGCTACTGAATACGAATTATTACTAGATCGCCAGAATAAAATCATTACAGATTGCCTCGGTAGTGATACTTCTATTTTTATAGTCTCAGGCCATTACTTTACATTGAGCAGAAACAATAAAGCTTATGACCCTGCTTTTAGGCTTAAATACCAATTTCATTTAGAGCAGGAAATTAACTTAACACTAGCTAATCCTGAATATTATGATGAAGAGGATGAAGATCATTTCTTTAGACCATATAGTGTCGAAGTAACTTGGCAAACCAATCAACATGATGACTTATTGAAAAAGATCGCCGATGATGAATTAAAGGCTTTTATGATTTCTTTCGAGAAAAATATAATTGTTGCACCTTATGACGGTGGCATTGATTTTATTATCTTTGATGAGGAAAAAAGAAATGCTTTAAGAGACAAATATAAAGACTGGCTTTCACCAAGAGAAGATGGGTTATAACGACTCTAAGAAATTTCTTAAAAAACTTAAGGCTTCCTGAAAACTCTCATGCCAACTCTCATTTGGCTTTTGATTTAAAGGGAACCAAAAGAACTCAAAATCTAAGCCACCGTCATCCTGACAATGATGAATCCAAGTTTCAGCTAAATCTGTGCTGACCTCACATAAATAGAAATACCAATCTTGCTGATTAGATTTGAGTTTAAAATCTCCAATAAACTTGGGATTTGGGTCAGCAATCAATCCTGCTTCTTCAAATAATTCACGGATTGCAGCTTCATCATATTTTTCATCATACTCTATTGTCCCTTTAACCAATTGAATCCCTGCAAGGGGATGCCGAAAAGCCAATATTTCCAAGCCATGCTTTTGATGTCTTAAAATTACTGGAACAACTTTTTTCATATTTTCTTATCTTCCGAGTATTAACGACTTAACTATCAGAATTTAATATTTTTAACTGCCTTTTCTCATACAGTGTCATCGTAAACGCCAACCCACACAAAATCACAAAGCCAATGGTCATTGGAATCAAGGTACCGTTATAAAGTTGCCCAATAATCGAAGCGAGAATTAACGAAAGTACAGATGAAGATGCTCCAATAATCGCCGAAGCCATCCCTGCCACATGCCCCATGGGTTCCATTGCAATCGCATTGAGATTGCCAAACAGTGTTCCAAACAACAAAAATAAAATGCAGGCATACAACATAAACATCCAGAACGAAACAGCGATACCCGCAAGCTGAATGATGAGGAACAACAATGAAATTAAACATAGGCCAAGAAAGCCATAAATACAGATGGGGCGCATCCCAAATTTCATAACAATTCTAGAATTGGTAAAAGATGCAATCCCCATTACGCCGGCTAATAGCGCGAAGTAAGCACTAAATTCCTGCCCTGTTTTGCCAAATTGCTGCATAAAGATTTGTTGTGAAGTCCCAAGATATCCAATAAAACCGCCAAAACAAAAACCTGCACATAGCAAATAACTCATGGTGGTTTTATTGCTCACCACTTCTTTAAATCCATCCTTAAATGCTTGTACACGCATCGGCAAACGATTTTCTGGAATTAGCGTCTCTTCTAGTCGTAAAGCCACCCAAGCACCAACAGCTATGGCATAGACCATATACAACACAAAAATATCGCGCCAACCGAAGAAATGAATAATCAGTTGTCCCAAACTGGGTGCAATCGCAGGTGCGACCATAAACACCATCATGATCAAAGACATGATACGTGCCATTTGTGCGCCGCTGTATTTATCCCGCACAATGGAAATCGAAGCGACATACGGCCCAGAAACACCTACACCCTGAATAAAACGCCCGACCAAGAACCATTCAAAACTTTGGGTTGAATAACACAATAAGCTTCCTAAGAAATAGATGACAATGCCGGCAAATAAAATCCGTTTTCTTCCAATCGCATCAGACAATGGCCCTGCAATCAGTTGCCCGATAGTCATTCCTGAGAAAATGCTAATGATGACCCATTGCGCCTGATTGCTATTTTGCAGGGTAAAAACTCGGCCAATTTCACCCAATGCAGGTAAAACAGCATCAATCGAGAAAGAGACGATGGACATTAATAATGCCATCAGTAGTGCGAATTCGTGGAAATGGATTTTTGATTTCATTTTTCTTGTCCATTGATCATTATTTTATATTGAATTAAATAAGCCACCTGACGGTGGCTTATTGCATGGATTTAATTAACCAATAAATTTACGTGCATTACGGAACATACGTAACCAAGCACCATCTTCAGCCCAGTCTTCTGGCTTCCAAGAATGCTGCAAGGCACGGAAGTTACGCTCTGGATGCGGCATCATCACGGTTGCACGACCATCTTTAGAAGTTTGACCTGTAATCGCCTCAGGTGAACCATTCGGGTTCAACGGATAGTGCTGAGTTGGATTACCCAAACTATCCACGTAACGCAAGATCACTTGGTTTTCAGCATTTAACGCAGCAATTTGCTGTTCAGTTGCAACCAGACGACCTTCACCATGCGCAACAGCGATTGGTAAAATCGAACCTTGCATATCTTCAAGCAAGACTGAAACTGATTTTTCTACGCGTACGTTAACAGCACGTGCTTCAAATACTTCTGACGTATTACGGTGGAAACGGCCCCAATGCTCTGCACCTGGAATCAGTGGTGCAAGTTGCGACATCATTTGACAGCCATTACATACGCCTAAGCTGAATGTGCTCTCACGATGGAAGAACTGTTCGAATTGATCACGCAATTTTGCATTGAACAATACTGATTTCGCCCAGCCACCGCCAGCGCCCATCACGTCACCGTATGAGAAGCCGCCACACGCCACTAAACCTTCGAAATCACTCAAGCTGACACGACCTGCAAGCAAGTCACTCATGTGTACGTCGATAGTATTGAAGCCAACTTTATCAAATGCAGCCGCCATTTCAACATGACCGTTGACACCTTGCTCACGCAAGATTGCCATGTTTGGACGACGTGTATTAATGTAAGGCGCTTCAACAGGCTCATTCAAATCATAAGTCGCTTGTGCAATCAAACCTTGATGATTTTTATCTGCGATTAAGGCAAACTCTTGATCAGCCGTTTCAACATTGTCACGTAAACGCTGGATTTGATGTGAAACTTCTGCCCATGCTTGTTGTAATTCAGCACGTTCTAAAGTTAAACCATTGACAGCCAATTGATCAGTTGTATTAACACGGCCTACAACTGCGATTGCATCTTTCAGGCTTGATGCTGCAACTTCAACTTGCAATTGCGCCCAATCAGCTGCTGTGATTTGTAATACAGCACCAATTTCTTCAGCAAATAAGCTTTCCGTTGTTTGATTTTCTAATGCAACACCTAAGCGTGAAGCAAACATCATTTCAGCAACAGTCGCCAATAAACCACCATCACCGATGTCATGGTAAGCCTTGATCACACCACGATTGTTCCAGTCTTGAATCAAGGCAAAGAATGCTTTGAAATCATCAAAACTATCGACATCCGGTGTTACTGAACCAATCGCTTTATACACTTGGGCAAGGATCGAACCACCTAAACGGAACTGGCCTTTAGATAGGTCAATACGAACCAGTACCGAGTCTGCAAGGTTTTTCAATTCAGGCGTTAAGGTTTTACGAACATCTAGAACTGGTGCAAATGCAGTGATCACACCTGTCATTGGCGAAGTCACTGCTTTCTCTTCACCATCATTCCATGTGGTACGCATTGAAAGTGAGTCTTTACCGACTGGAATTGCAATACCTAATGCAGGACACATTTCCATACCAATCGCTTTCACACCTTCAAACAAGGCTTGGTCTTCACCTTTTTGACCTGCCGCGGCCATCCAGTTTGCTGAAAGTTTGATATCACTAATTTGTTCGATGTTGGCACAAGCAATGTTGGTAATCGCTTCTGCAACTGCTAAACGTGCAGATGCAGCTGGATTTAACAACGCAACAGGTGGACGTTCGCCCATTGCCATTGCTTCACCAGTGAAACCTTGCAAGCTGGTAGTGGTTACTGCTGCATCCGCAACAGGAACCTGCCAGCGACCGACCATCTGATCACGTGCAACCATACCCGTAATCGAACGGTCACCAATGGTGATCAAGAATGATTTAGATGCCACTGTAGGATTTTTCAATACGCGGAAAATCGCATCTTTCAAATCAACTTTTGCAGCATCAAAGTCGTTGCCTGTACGCTCAATCGTTTCATATGAACGTTGCATACGTGGCGTACCACCAAGCATCACCTGCATTGGCATATCAACAGCATCATTTTGGAATAATGGATCTTCAACTCTTAAGTGACGTGCTTCAGTTGCTTCACCCAACACAGCAAACGGACAACGCTCACGTGCACAAATTTCTTCAAACTGTTCTAAAGATTCTGGACGAATTGCAAGTACATAACGCTCTTGCGCTTCGTTTGACCAGATTTCCATCGGGCTCATACCTGGCTCTAATGATGGAATCTTACGAAGGTTAAGAATTGCACCTAACTCATGATCATTCACAAGTTCAGGCATGGCATTTGATAGACCACCCGCACCCACGTCGTGTACAGACACGATTGGGTTAAAGTCTTCTAAACGCCAGCATGTATCGATGACTTCTTGACAACGGCGTTCCATTTCTGGGTTTTCACGTTGTACTGAGGCGAAATCAAGGCTTTCACCCATGGTACCGCTATCTACAGAAGACGCTGCGCCACCACCAAGACCGATTAACATTGCAGGGCCACCCAATACAATGAGCAAGTCACCTGGTTGAATCGCATCTTTCTCTACATGGTCAGGACGAATGTTGCCGTAACCACCAGCGATCATAATTGGCTTATGGAAGCCTTTCACTTCACCATTGACATTCTGTTCGAAAGTACGGAAATAACCATTTAATGCAGGACGACCGAATTCGTTATTAAATGCCGCACCACCCAATGGACCTTCAATCATGATCTGTAATGGCGATGCCATACGTGAAGGTTTGCCGTAGTTTTCTTCCCAAGGTTGTTCAAAACCAGGAATATTCAAGTTCGAAACAGTAAAGCCTGTTAAACCAGCTTTTGGTTTACCACCACGACCTGTTGCACCTTCATCACGGATTTCACCGCCTGAACCAGTTGCAGCGCCCGCAAATGGAGAAATTGCTGTTGGGTGGTTATGAGTTTCCACCTTCATTAAAATATGAGCAGCTTGGCTCTTATATTTATAAACAAAGTGACCATTTTCATCCGCTTTAGGATAAAAACGCATGGTGTCATAACCCACAATCACAGACGCATTATCTTTATATGCCGATAACACATCCGTTGGAGATTCTTTATAGGTATTCTTAATCATCTGGAACAATGACAATGGCTGTTTTTCGCCATCAATTGTCCATTCAGAACCAAAGATTTTATGACGACAATGTTCAGAGTTTGCCTGTGCAAACATCATCAACTCGATGTCATTCGGATTACGACCCAGCTTGGTAAATGCTTCGGTTAAGTAATCAATTTCCTGCTCAGATAAAGCAAAGCCAAACTCATTGTTGGCTTTAACTAACGCTTCTTTACCTTGACCCAAGATATCAATTGAGTTCAATGGCTTCGGCGCTGTTTCCGAGAATAATGCTTTTGCATCTTCGATTTGAGCAAAAACATTTTCAGTCATACGGTCATGTAATGCCAGTTTCACTTCATTCGAAATCTCGGTTACACCTTTCAATGTAAACAAAAGACCGCGTTCTAAGCGGTGAATTGGCGTATTACAGTTTTTGAAAATATCTGTTGCTTTAGATGACCACGGTGAGATAGTTCCTACACGCGGGGTGACTAAAATCTGGATTTCATCACTTGCAGCTTGGCGAAGTTCGAAAGATTGACCATCGTTTAAAAGTTGTAATGCCGATTGATGTTGCTGCTCGTTGAGCGCTTGATCAAACAAATAAACCCACTGGCTGTCAAAAGATTGAACAGAACTCATTGACGTTAAGCGATTTAAGAGTTGAGCTTTCTTGAAAGAAGAATGTGCTGATGCACCGGCCACGATAAACATGTTGACTTTGGCTCCACGGGCGGGTCTAACGAACCTACCACAATGTGACTTATAAGAGAGCGCATATTCTACTGTGAAAGCCTCTTTTCAGCTAGCTATATCTACCTTAAAATAATCAAAATTTGTTTGATAACAGCCTACTGTTCATCGAGTAAAATTTGATAAGTAGATGAATTATATAAATAGACTTTTTATTTTGATCGAAATACAAACTTACGATCTTATTATTTGGTTTTACAATATCATATCGATTCCCTCGCTCTACCGAATATATTGTAGAGCGAGACAAACCGGCTTATGCGATAACTTAAAAATATATTTTAAAATCATAAAATTAAACACCATAAAACCACCTCCCGCATGATCAACATGAGCACATTGAGGTAATAAAATATATTTAATTTATCTCAGCTAAAGCATCAAGCTTTTCTCTATATTGATCTGTTCTATTATCTAAAAGTGGAGTATCTCCATAGTAAAACTGAGTTATGTATTTACCATTTTGATCAATAGCCACACCAAAGCCACTCCATATTTCTGCAATTTCTTCCGAGTATATGAATAGCGCATCTACAGCTTCAAATAACTCTACTGAAGACTTTAAAGGTGGTCCCTTAGAATTGTTATGAGGTATCTTTTCACTCCCAAACCAACATCTTGCAATAGCTTTACTTCTTAACCCAATTTTTTCATCTCGAAGTCGTTCTGTATAATATACAATCTTTGACCAATTAACTGGGGCCACATAAATGATTTCATTTACAATGACACTAACCAACTGAGCTCTTTTTAAAAAATTCATTTTTTAGCCACCTGCTCTATTTTTCAAATCTAATATGTTCCCAATCACCATTCGGGCTCTGAAAAACTACCACAAAGCTATCAGGTCTCGATGTAAAATTATTGCCTCGTTCCACCGTTATACGGCGGAATGCCCAACAGGTTAATCTTTTAACAAAATTTACTATTTTCACTTCAAGACATCTATTTACAACACAGCAATCCTAACGCAGGCGCAAAAAAAATTTAAACGCCAAACCATGTCGCCCGACTCTAGTGCTTTAATCTTTTTTTTGGCATGATGAAACTGAATTCATAGTGAATAATGATAAATGGAACAAATGCGTTGGTTAGAGTTGCTTTCCGCAATTCGTTTAGGTAGTAAAAAAAGCAGTACAGAATTGGCCCGTAGCCCATTCCATAAAGATTACGACAGAATTATATTTTCCCAAAGCTTTCGACAACTGAATAGAAAAACACAGGTTCATCCGCTTACCCAACATGATGGGATTCACACCCGCTTAACCCATTCACTGGAAGTATCTTGTATTGGCCGCTCGCTAGGTATGCTGGCAGCAGAAAAAATTAAAGATGAATTACCCATGTGGATTTCACCCGCCGATGTCGGTGCGATCATTCAGGCGGCGTGTCTAGCACATGATATTGGCAATCCTCCCTTTGGTCATGCGGGCGAATACGCAATCCGTGAATGGTTTGATGACGCTTCACATCGCGACTTTCTCACTAAACTAACGCCAGAAGAAGAAGCTGATGTGCGTCAGTTCGAAGGCAATGCCCAAGGACTCCGTCTTTTAAGTCGTATTGATTATCACCCTGATGATGGCGGTATGCGCCTGACCTGTGCCACGCTGGGTGCTTATTTAAAATATCCGTGGCTGTCTAAAACGATTGAAGAACAAGGTGATACCCCTTCTCATCAACGGGCAAAATTTGGCTGTTATCAATCTGAAAAAGAAATTTTAAAACAATTGGCTGAACAGCTCGGGTTAATTCAACTGGGTGAATATCATTATTGCCGTCATCCACTGACCTATTTATTAGAAGCAGCCGATGACATTTGCTATGCGCTGATTGATCTGGAAGATGGCATTATTCTCAATATGTTGAACTATGCTGAAGTTGAACCGATTTTCCTGAATTTGATTGCTGATTATGGCTATCCAGAGGAATTACATTTACCACACACCACTTGGCAGCAAAAAATCGCAGCCTTACGCGGTCGTGTCATGAAGCGTTTGGTCGATGAAGTCACCACGGCTTTTGCCAAGCATCATTTTGAAATTTTGACAGGCCAGCTCAAAGGTAGCCTATTACAATATTGCTCACCAGATATTGAGGCAGGCATTCAAACAGCAAAGAATTTGGCACGTGACCGAATTTTTGAACATCCTCAAAAATCAGGTTTAGAGATTATTGCCCATCAAAGCTTACAAACCATTCTGGATGCGTTTATTCCTTTGACCATGCCGCATAAGACATTAAGCTTTAAAGAACAGCGATTAATGTCAATTTTGCAACATTCAGGCGTAAATCTGCAAAACAACCATTATAATAATATTATGCAAGTCTTGGATATTATTAGTAAGTTCTCTGACCATCAGGCTTATAGTCTGGCGCAAGAGTTGCAAGGAAATAAAATAGGATTCTTTTAAAGGCTTAAATTAAGCTTTGTTAGTCTCTTAAATCACCAACTAAATTGTTTTAAAAAATAGTGAAATTTTACTCATGATCGGATGTTTAATTGGCGAAGTGTTTGCCCTAGAAGCCCCAACCGTATTACTGAACGTGAATGGCGTTGGCTATGAAATCGACACCCCACTTTCAACATTTTGCCAATTACAAAAAGGACAAAAAGTCACGTTATGGACACATTTAGTTGTCCGTGAAGATGCACAGCAATTGTATGGCTTTATTGATGCGCAGGAAAAAACCATTTTCCGCACGCTACTCAAAGTCAATGGTGTAGGCCCTAAAATGGCACTAGGCATTCTTTCAACCCTGAGTGTTGAATTGTTGATTCATACCATTGAACATGACGATGTAAATACCCTGATTAAAGTTCCAGGTGTAGGTAAAAAAACAGCTGAACGCTTAATGATTGAATTACGTGACCGCTTTAAAGCCTTGGCCCATCCTACAGGTGGCTCAAGCAATGCAGCGGCAACGCAAATCCAGTTCATGTCAAACTCACCTGTTGCCGAGGCCGAAGCCGCATTACAATCGCTCGGTTATAAACCAGCTGAAGCACAAAAAGCCGTTGCAGCCGTCAAAGCAGATTATACTGAGTCAGCCGACATTATCCGTGCTGCGCTTAAATCCATGATGAAGTAGTAGATATATGCAAGATCGTCTTATTAGCGGAACAGAAAAACCTGAAGATCATTTTGATCGTGCCATTCGTCCCACTTCTTTGGCTGATTATATCGGTCAGCCTGTAGTACGTGAGCAAATGGAAATCTTCATTGGCGCGGCCCGTGGTCGTGGTGAGGCACTTGATCATACCCTGATCTTTGGCCCGCCGGGCTTGGGTAAAACCACCTTAGCGAATATTATCGCGCGTGAAATGGGCGGTAATTTAAAATCGACTTCTGGTCCAGTGTTAGAACGTGCTGGCGATTTGGCTGCCATGCTGACCAATCTGGAAGAAGGTGATGTTCTGTTTATTGACGAAATTCATCGTCTTTCACCCGTGATTGAAGAAATCCTCTATCCTGCGATGGAAGACTATCAATTGGATATTATGATTGGTGAAGGCCCTGCTGCCCGCTCAATCAAGCTAGATCTACCTGCATTTACTTTAGTTGCAGCAACAACACGTGCTGGCTTGTTGACTTCGCCATTACGTGACCGTTTCGGGATCGTGCAACGATTAGAGTTCTATTCGGTTGAGGACTTGACGCATATCGTGACACGTTCTGCCAACTTGATGGATGTGCCGATTACTCACGAAGGCTCAACAGAAATCGCCCGTCGTGCACGCGGCACACCGCGTATTGCCAACCGTCTATTACGTCGTGTTCGTGACTATGCGCAAGTCAAAGGCACAGGTGAAGTGACTCAAGACATGGCACAACGCGCTTTGGACATGCTTAATGTTGATAAAGCAGGCTTAGATACGCTAGATCGACGTTATCTCAGTATGTTACTGGAACGTTTTGAAGGACGACCGACGGGTGTTGAAGCTTTAGCCGCAGCGATGGCAGAAGACAGCGGAACACTGGAAGATGTGATTGAGCCATATTTGATTCAGCAAGGTTATGTGATGCGGACTGCTCGCGGTCGTATTGCCACCAATATGGCGTATTTACAGTTTGGTATGACACCGCCAGAATAAACGCTGAATAGAATAAATATCGTATTAAAGCGATATTTATTCTAAATAATCATACTAGTAATTTTTAAAATATATAGATATTAAAAATAAAAATCCCTGCTATAATTTCTCGTCTTAAAATTAAACTACTCATTTAAACGAATCAGAATTTAATATAAAGGGTGAAAGAAATGTCAAACAAATTATTAATTTCCACGATATGCTCTGGGGCGCTATTATTAACAGCTTGTGGAGGTGGTGGAGATAATAATCAAACATCATTCGATAGCAAAGAAAAGTTAGACTATACCAAAGCAGAATCAATCCAATCAATTTATGAGCCAATCGTCACTTTATCTCAGGAAGATGACAATATCGTACTCATTGGCAATGAGTTTGCAGAAAGCATTTATTATGGTATTAATGCAGGGAATAACTTTAGATGCTCAGAAGGTTCATATACAAAAAATAGTGATAAGAGCATTACATTCAATAATTGTAAATTTATGACTTCCGTAAAAGATGAAGACAGTGCTATAGAACGCTTAAGATTTTTTACCATATCTGGATCAGTAAACAGTAAAGAAATATTACTTACAGATTCGGTACGTTACGAAACCACGTTAAAAAACTTCAAAATTATTCCACCAAGCGATTCCACGATTACGTACAATGGTAACCTTGTTAGTAAATACACCCCTACATCGACTCAATATCAAATTAAAGAAATGACATTGAATGTATTTGATGAGGAAACGAAAAAAACTCAACAGTTGATGATCAATAATTATCAACTTAATGTAAATAATCTTATGCTCACTGCACTAGGAAATATTCAAGGTAATCCTGAAAATAAATTTTTCTCAGTAAATTTTAGAAGTGATCTCAGATTTGCAAGCAGTAATGATAAGTTAGATTTTCGCCCTAATTTCGCTGAAATTATGATTGAAGATACCAACAATATAAAAAACACAATTAAAATTTCAAATTCAAGTAATTATCAAGCCTTGATTAGTGCATATGCAAATGGCATCACAGTTGTCGGTTTTCCTAAAACGATTGATTGGAATGAGCTTAATTAACTTTAAATAATTGTCCTTCTATGAAGCCCTACATGTTAGGGCTTTTTTTATCTGCATCAACAATATGTTATTTATTACTATTTCCTTCGCCCGTTTGACGCAATATCATTCATGCTTGCTCACAGTACGCAAGAATAGGTAATAGAGACATGGCAAATCATTTTGAGTTCAAAATTCGCGTTTATATCGAAGATACAGATGCAGGTGGTATCGTCTACCATGCCAACCATATCCGTTTTATGGAACGTGCTCGCACTGAATGGTTACGCGCCGCTGGAGTTGATCACTACTGGCATCAACAAGATTACAACTTCGTTGTGCACCAGATTCAGGTCAAATATGTACGACCTATATTAATGGATGACTTAATTACCGTTACAGCACGTGTTATTTCGTGTAAAGCCGCATCATTTGTGTTGCAACAAAATATTTATCGTGGTGAAATCTTGCTGGCTTCAGGTGAGGTTGTGTTGGCATGTTTAAATAAAGAGTTAATGCCACGTCGACTTCCTGATGAAATTCGTGACCTGATTCAAAAAGAATTGGCACAGGACTAAAATAAACTTTCGGCACAGTAACTTATGGCAACTAATTTAGAATCTTCTCTACACATCTCCGACCTTATTTTACAAGCAAGTCCTGTTGTACAACTGGTCATGCTGATTTTATTACTCGCTTCAATTTATAGCTGGTATCTAATCGCCAAATTGCATATGGGCTTCAAAAAAGCAGGACAAGATGATGAGCATTTTCAAAAGATGTTCTGGTCAGGTGCCGAATTAAATACCCTTTATAATAATGCTCAACTCAACTCTAAACGTCGTGGTTTAGAAGACATCTTCTATCAAGGGTTGGGTGAGTTTTTCAAATTACAAAAACGTAAAGCAGATACCAATCAAACCATCGAAGGAACTGAACGTATCCTTCGTGTAGGTTTAAGCCGTGATCAAGGTGGTTTAGAACAAGGCTTAGGTGCACTTGCCAGCATTGGTTCTGTTGCACCTTATATTGGTTTATTTGGTACTGTTTGGGGCATTATGAATGCCTTCATCGGTCTGGCTGCGGTGGATCAAGTTACGTTGGCAACAGTTGCACCGGGTATTGCCGAAGCGCTCATCGCTACAGCAATCGGTTTATTTGCTGCAATTCCAGCGGTACTTGCATTTAACCACTACACAGCCAAAGGCGAATCGATCTATTCAGACCGTGCCTTATTTGCAGAAGAAATGGTTGCTCTTTTACAGCGTCAAGCGATTGGAACGACACAGGAAGATGCATAATGGCGATTCAAAGATCTGGACGTTTTGAGCGGATTAAAAAACCACTGAAAAGCGATATGAACGTCGTTCCTTATATCGACGTCATGTTAGTACTACTGGTTATTTTTATGGTGACCGCACCCATGATCACCAGTGGTATCAAAGTAGATTTACCTCAAGCCAATAACCACCCTATTGAATCTAAAGATATGCCAGCATTGGTAACTATTAGTAAAGAAGGAAATTTCTCGCTTGAATATCAAGAATACAAAGGCAGTGATCCTCTATCACTGGAACAGCTTGAATCGCTTTTAAGTGAGGCTCAAACACAAGCTGAACAAGAAAATAAGCAACTGACTGTTCTCGTGAATGGTGATAAATCTCGTCCTTATGGTGAAGTGGTTTCACTGATGGCGAGTCTACAAGAAGCAGGCCTAACTCAAGTTGGCTTACTGACCGAGCCGTTAAAATAAGCTATGAAAAAATTTCAAGAGCCGCCTTTTAAGCAAAATGCGATTGCACTGGGTTTCACACTCGGTGTTCATGCAATCGCGATTGTTGGCTTACTGTTTTTAGGCTTGAGTAAACCACCAGAAGAGCCTAAAAAACTCACCACTATTTTGGTGAAGCCAGAAGATTTACCTCAATCGCTTCAGCAGTCTGAACAACAAGTCACTGCTGATAAACAAGCACCAGAAGTGGTCAGTCCAAATGTAGATCCGACCTTACCTGAAAATATTCCTGTAGCCCCTCCACCACCAACTGCACAACAACTTGCAGCTGAAAAACAAAAGGTGGAACAAGCACAGCAAGCAAAATTAGCTGAACAAAAACGTAAAGCCGATGAAGCTGCTCGTGCCAAGCAAGTCGAAGAACAGCGTAAACTTGCAGAGGCACAGGCACAAAAACAACGTGTCGATGCTGAAGCAAAACGTCAAGCTGATGCAAAGGCAAAAACTGAAGCTGAAGCGAAACGCAGAGCTGAACAAAGCGCGAAAGCTGAAGCGGATGCCAGAGCACGTCAAAAAGCAGAGCAAGATGCGAAGTTAAAACAGCAGAAAGCGGCTGAAAATGCAAAGCTTCAAGCTCAACAAGAAGCAAAACGTAAAGCCGAAGCGGATGCAAAACGCAAAGCTGATGCAGATGCGAAACGCAAAGCTGACGCAGACGCTAAACGTAAAGCTGATGCAGATGCGAAACGCAAAGCTGACGCAGACGCTAAACGTAAAGCCGATGCAGATGCCAAACGCAAAGCCGACGCGGATGCCAAACGCAAAGCTGACGCAGATGCAAAACGTAAAGCTGATGCAGATGCGAAACGTAAAGCTGACGCAGATGCCAAAGCGAAATCCGACTCAGATGCCAAACGCAAAGCTGACGCAGACGCTAAACGTAAAGCCGATGCGGATGCAAAACGTAAAGCTGACGCAGATGCGAAAGCTAAAGCCGACGCGGATGCTAAACGCAAGGCCGATGCGGATGCAAAAGCCAAAGCTGAGGCAGATGCGAAACGTAAAGCTGAAGCAGAAGCGGATGCAAAAGCTGCTGCTGCAAAAAAAGCTGAACAGGATGCTGCCCAGAAGAAAGCGGATGCAAAACGAATTGCATCAACAGCTAAACGAGATTTTGAACAAAAAATCTATCGTGCATGGAACATGCCATCGGGTTCATCAGGTCAGCGTGCCAGTGCACGTGTCACCTTGAGTGATAGCGGAGCTGTTTTATCTGTTGTTGTTTCTGCAAGTGATCCTGATGTGAAAGCAAGTGTAGAAGCCGCAGTTCGTGCTGCTGCACCTTATCCAATGCCAGATGATCCAGTTGCACGCCGTGAAGCAAGAAGCTTTACTTCAAGTTTTACTGCAAAATAGTAATGAATAGTTAACGTTACATGCTTTTAATAGCACAAAGCATGTAACTATGTTAAATAATCAACAGCCACAAAAATACGACGCAAGTAATTGTAACTATGGACAAGACTCGTAAACACCTCCTCTCTTTAGCAGTTTTTGCTGCAATTAGCACAGTTGTTCCAACAGCAACTTTCGCTCAATTACATCTTGAAATTGCAAAAGCACCTGAACAAGCACCAAAAATTGCGATTATCCCATTTGCAAATGACAATGCGATCTATCCAATTGTGGAAAGCGACTTGAATCGCTCAGGCCGTTTTACCAGTGCATCTCAAAATTTACCTGCAACTGCCAGCCTAAATCAGGTACAGGCAGGTGATTGGCAAAATGCAGGTGTACCTTATGTTGTTGTGGGTCAAATGAAGGCTGTTGATGCCAATACATTTGAAATTCACTACCAGTTGTACGATGTACAAAAACAACAATATTTACTCAATGAAGTACTCACTGTGCCTCGCTCGCGCGTACGTCAAGCAGGACATCTGATCAGTGATACGATTTATCAAGCCTTAACGGGTATTGCAGGTGACTTTAGCGGTCGTATTGCCTATGTATTACGTAATCAGGCAACACCAGCTCAACGTTATACGTTGCAAATTGCAGATACGGATGGCGAACAGCCTAAAACAGTCCTGTCATCACGTGATCCAATCCTCTCTCCGGCTTGGACACCTGATGCCAAGAAAATTGCCTATGTTTCTTTCGAAACCAAACGACCAGCAATTTACCTACAGGATTTAGCAACAGGACAACGCGAAGTTTTAGCCAGTTTCCGTGGCTTGAATGGCGCACCAAGTTTCTCGCCAGATGGTAAATCAATGTTATTTACCGCTTCTATGCACGGCAATCCTGAAGTTTATCAAATGGATTTAAGTACTCGCCAAGTACAACGCATGACCAATGACTCTGCGATTGATACTGAAGCGCGTTACTCGCCAGATGGCAAGTCATTCATCTTTACATCGGATCGTGGTGGTTCGCCACAGATTTATCGCTATAGCTTTGATGACAGTTCAGTCAAACGTCTAACCTTCAAAGGTGCATTCAATGCACGCGGCACATTAAGCGCAGATGGTAAAAAGATTGCCCTTGTCCATCGTCCAAGCGGCAGTAACTACAAAGTTGCCATTCAGGATATCAACACAGGTATTACCAATATTCTCACACCAACCAGTTTAGATGAATCACCAAGTTTCTCGCCAAATGGCCAAATGGTCGTTTACGCAACGCGTGAAGGGAATCGTGGTCTTTTATCAGTCATGTCTACTGACGGTCGTTTCCGCATGAATTTACCAAGCGAACAAGGTGAAGTTCGTGAACCAGCTTGGGCACCAAAATAAATTTAATTGATTGGAGAATCATATGAACATTAAATATTTAACGCTTCCACTTATTGCTGCAACGCTCGTTTTCACGGGTTGTGCAAGCCGTAAACCTGCTGCTGAAATTACTGCGGGCAATACACCAAACGGTTCATCAACTGTAAGTACTGATGGTTTAAGTGAAGATGCAGCTTTAAATGCACAAAACCTTGCGGGCGCATCTTCAAAAGGTGTAACTGCTGCAAATAAAGCATTTTTAGCGAAACGTGTTGTTCACTTCAACTATGACAGCAGTGACTTATCAAACGAAGATTATCAAACATTGCAAGCACATGCTCAGTTCCTTGTTGCCAATGCCAACTCTCGTGTTGCCCTTACAGGCCACACAGATGAACGTGGTACACGTGAATACAACATGGCACTTGGCGAGCGTCGTGCCAAAGCAGTTGAAAGCTTCCTGATTACTAATGGTGTCAATCCGCAACAACTTGAAGCAGTAAGCTACGGCAAAGAATCTCCTGTCAATGCAGGTCACAACGAAGCTGCATGGAAAGAAAACCGCCGTGTAGAAATTAACTACGAAGCTGTTCCACCATTATTAAAATAATCGTGTGAATGCTTGAAATAAAAATGCTCACTTTAGGTGAGCATTTTTATTTGCGATCAAGACGTAGATTGAGCATCGGTCTTGGTTTGCATCGATTCAATCATATCGTGCTTGTTGAACTCTTTGTATTCTGGCTTCGCCTCATACTCTTTCCAAGCCTCTTGCACCTTCTCTTTAGAAATCGTTTCTAAACTAATAGGTTCGCTTGGCGTAGGAGTTGCGTCAAAATTCTTGGTTGACATCTTTAATCTCCAAACATCCTGTCTAGTATCCGTCCAACATAGCATGTAATGGCGTACTTGTAATCATAAAAGCAACATAAATAAAGTAAGATAATTTTTATTTTTGGGCGTTCTCATCTAGAATAGCCACATTCATTTTTATCAATTTTTGACACGGCTAAATCGGAGCTATTCAATATGTCAAACCTTACTTTGACCCAATACCTAGAACAACAAAATGGGAATTTGACTCCAGAGTTGGCACAAGTCATCGAAACAATTGCAGCAACCTGCCAGACGATTGATCAAGCATTACAAAAAGGTGCTTTAGCGGGTGTTTTAGGCAGCGCGGGCAATGAAAACGTTCAGGGTGAAACGCAGAAAAAACTAGATGTCATTTCGAATGATTACCTGATTGATGCATTAAAAGCTCATCCACAAGTGGGTGGCTTGGCTTCAGAAGAATTAGATGACTTCACCCCTGCTCAAGAAAATGGCAAATATTTAGTTTTATTCGATCCATTAGATGGTTCAAGCAATATCGACATCAATATGTGTGTGGGTACGATTTTCTCTATCCTTCCAGCAAAAAATGCAATCACACAAGCTGCTGATTTCATGCAAGCGGGGACTGAGCAAGTTGCTGCGGGTTATGTACTTTATGGTCCATCAACCATGCTCGCACTGACTGTTGGCGCAGGCGTTGTATTCTTTACTTTTGATCCAACCACACAAAGCTTCTTATTAACTTCTGAAAAAGTTCAAGTTTCAGCAGATACTCAAGAATTTGCAATCAACTCATCTAACCAACGTCATTGGGAAAATCCAGTGAAACGCTATATTGATGAGCTACTTGCTGGTAAAACATCAGTGCGTGAAAAAGACTTCAATATGCGCTGGGTTGCATGCATGGTCGGTGACATTCACCGTATCTTATGCCGTGGCGGTATCTTCCTTTATCCTTATGACTTGAAAGATCCTAAAAAAGCAGGTCGTTTACGCTTGATGTATGAAGCAAACCCAATGAGCATGCTGATTGAACAGGCAGGTGGTGCGTCTACAACAGGTCGTGTTCGTATTCTGGATATTCAACCAACAGAATTACACCAACGTGTTCCAGTCATTATTGGTTCTAAGAATGAAGTTGAACGCGTAACCAGCTATCACTAATTAATTTTATAATCAGGGCATTATTATCCATTTATAATGCCCTTTTGGATGTTTATCTTATGGCAGTTATTTTTCTAGAATCAAAAGACAATGCAAAGATCAAACATTTGCGTGGGCTGATCGAGCTGAACAGCGCCCGAAAAAAGCATCAGCAAACGGTTCTGGAAGGTACACATCTTTGTCTGGCTTGGTTACAACAGCAGAAAAAAATCTTTTCTCTATTTACGACCGAACAAGCACTTAATCACCCCGAATTACAACAAGTCATCGAATTACATCAAGGCCATATTTTTGTTATTAGTGAAGTACTTTATAAAGATTTAAGTACTTTAGGTACTACTCTGCCTTGCTTAGCCATTGTTGATCTTCCTAAAAGTTCAGTCACAATTGATTTTAATGCAGATACACTCATTCTGGAAAATGTTCAGGATCCAGGAAATGTCGGCACACTTCTACGTTCTGCGGCTGCTGCAAATATTAAGCAAGTAATTTGTACTCAAGGCTCTGCATCATTGTGGTCACCACGTGTATTACGTGCAGGTATGGGTGCACACTTCAGCCTAACTTGTTTTGAAAATTTTCAACTCAGTGATCTACTTCCAAAGTTTGATATTCCTGTTTTTGTGACCAGTTCACACCGTTCAACCAGTTTATACACACAAGATTTGACCCAAGCATGTGTATGGATTTTGGGTAATGAAGGTCAAGGTGCAAGTGACTATGCCCTAGAACACGCTCAAGCAGTGACGATTCCTCAGCCGGGTGGCCAAGAGTCCCTGAATGTGGCAATTGCAGGTTCAGTCTGCTTCTTTGAAATGGTGCGCCAACGTCAGTAAAACGTTATTTTATTTTAAATACGCGTTTTTTACTGGGAAAATCTATTACACTACTAAAAATAATTGCTTAAGTTGTCAACGCGCCCACCATTTTCAACGTTATATGATTAATGAATTGAAATAATAATGGTGGGTATCCATGACAGGATTTTCCATCTCTATGGATTTAGCACCTAAACAGGCTCGAACGGAAAACGGTACTGATCGTAGTACGGTTGAACAACGTCTGCGTTTCTTTATGCAAGACGTGACTGGTCGTGCGCTTGTGATGATGGAGAGTGCGACACAGGGACAACAAGGTATTGCAATGGATCTGGTTCAGGAAGCCTTTATTTCATTGCATAAGTCCTATGCAGATAAGAGTACCGATGAATGGTATCCCCTGTTCTATACCATATTGAATAATAAGCTTCAGGACTGGAGAAGAAAGGAAGCCCGTCGGGCAAGTCCATTCTCATTATTTAAGAAAATCAGTTTAGATGATGACGAAGAAATTATTGATGTAGTCGATGAATCAACCCCAAATCCATTTGAGTTCCTTGATCAGGAAGTGACGATGGAGGAAATTCAGGCTGCAATTAATCAATTACCAGTTCGTCAACAACAAGCGTTCATGTTAAGAGCCTGGGAAGGCTTTGATACGATGACGACAGCGCAAATTATGGATTGTAGTGAAGGTAGTGTAAAGACACATTATCACCGTGCAATTCAGGGACTCAGAATTGCTTTAGAGCACTTAAATCCACATACGGGAGGATCATCAGATGAAAAAAGATGAGTTCGCTAAACAAGTGACTTCCAAACTTGATCAACTTGCAAGAGAGCAGCACCACAATAAAATGATGGTGATGAATCATGTTTTAGATACGGTACAAAAGAAGCCTACTTCTTATTACAGTATCTGGAAAATGACAGGTTTTGCTTTGGCAGCTGCCATTATGGGTATTGCTGTATTGCCAAGCTCTTTACAGTTAATCGATAAACCGCAAAATCAGGTTGTGGTTAATCCGAAACTATCTCCTCAGATGGTGGAAGATATGGAAATGTTATTGGTTCTAGGCGAGGATAAAGTTCCACATGGCAGCTAAAAAGTTAGCACTTGTTGTGTGTACGCTCGGCTTATTGCAAACCAGTTTTGCAGGTTCGGAACGTTTCTGGATTTTTTCAAAACAGAATAAGCCAACAACTGAAGAAGCATGGGATGATTTATCCCCAGAAGAACAACGCGTTTTAATTAAACGCTATCAGTCGTTAAAGGAAATTCCGACTACACAAAGCTCACAACTCCAACAAAGAATGGAATGGTTTACTCAATTGCCAGAAGATGAAAAACAGAAAATGCGTGATGTATGGCAAAAAATGAGTACTCAGGAACGTACCACCTTGCGTAAACGTATGCAAAATGCGAGTATAGAAGAGCGGGTAAACATCCGAGAAGAATATTTAAGTAAATACGCCGAACATTGATTTTTTTATGAAATTAAGAAAAGAGCGCCAAATATGGCGCTCTTTTCTATTCCCTGATCTTATTTTTTCATACGGCGATAAGCCAATAGACCAAATAAACCAAATATAGATAGGAAATTCATACTACCGCCTCCACCTTTACCTTTATCACTGGTATTCGCTGTACTAATAATTTTCACAGTTGCTGTATTTGAAATCAAACCTTCTGCATCATAAACTTGGTAATTAAATGAATAATTAAATGGGTTAAAGATATTTATTTCCTGAACATAAATATTGCCACCATAACAGGTTATCTGCTGATCTGGTTTTGGACATGGACCTTTACGGTCAGCCGTCACACTAATATTTTCAGAGGGTACATTAGATAATCGGATTGGCAACTCAACTCCTTCAGAATTTCTCCAGAACTGAGGCTTATTCGGATTACTCTCAGGCCCTATTCCACCCTCTCCCATATCACCATAATCATTGGCGAAATTCAGCAGATTGATAGCAACCTTTTCCTTCTTCTGATATTTTAATGTAACAGAAGTATCTTTTGCTTCTGGCGCCATATTCCTAAACTGAGCTTGAATTAAACCTGAAGACTCAACGGCAGGATGTGTATCAGATTTAAACTGAATGGTATATTTACAAAAAATCTTATCCCCCCCTTGTGTTGGGGTATCATCTTTACGATAAAAAATAATTTCTTCTAAATCCTCATTCCATTCACAGATCAGATTTTTAGCATCATCCTTATCAATAATTTCATCGCCATTACTAATCATGCCTTTACCTAAAGGTTCAGTTGAAACGATATAATTTTCTTTATTAAAAAATACTAATTTATGACTTCCATCCTGCTGCGTTATTTCCTGAGGTAAAGGCAGCTGATAGTTCTTCAAATCAATATAGATAGCACGGTAATGTAGATTGTCCTTAGTCTTAGCCTTTAATTTTCGGTATAAATCTAATTGCTCTCGATCAGACTTAGTTAGATTAGGATCATCAGGATTTTTAATGTACCCCTCATATTTTTCAATTTGATTTTGATAAGTATTTATTAATGTGGATAAAGAAGAATTCGTTACATCAATATCACCAGCTGTAAGCTTCATAAGTTCAATAGAACCAATATCACAGGTATTAAGAGAATCTGGATTATAATGCAAAGTACCATTTGTAACGCGTAAAATATTGCGCTGATCTATTGGTTGATCTCCTAAGCCACAATCACTTGCACCTACATCGATCAGATCAGTTTTATTATTATTATTGATTGGATAGTACAAAGGTAAATAAGCTGTAAATTCTGATGGGGGCTGTAAAGGGCTTAAAAGTGTTTGAAAGCTGGTACTACTTACATCAATATTAGTATGCTTTTCTGGCAAAGCTTCTTCTGGCAAATCGCATTTACTCTCACCCTTTAAAGAGAGAGCATTATATACTGGACCTATACCTACATCTTCCTGTTTCTCAGCACTCCCCAACAAATAACGGCAAGAATTACCTCCATTATTATAGGCAAGCACATTGAAACTTAATACCTTAAGTCCCAATTTATCATATAGGAAAGTCGAATAAGCACTATTTTCCACAATAGTATTACTGAGTAAATTTAGACTACTCAAATTACTTAAAATACTAGTTTTATTGTTAGGCTCATTACCAGCTAACGTATCGCCTGTAAACTTAATCAAGTTACCATTTGATAAACTTGCAGTATTTTTAGCAATAGTATTTGTACTCAAGGTGACTGTAGGTTCTCCACAAAACTCCAGCATACTACTAGAGTCCGTAGAACCATTCGCAATCAGGCTACTCCCAGTGATCTTAATGTCTCTTCTGGAATATAAATTATCATTTTTACAACTCATGGCGAGTAGACTACCCAACGGTGCCTTATTATTTTCCAGAAGACCACTTGCAATATTTAAAGATGCAGACGGCCCAGCCAAGAAGATTGCCCCCCCACTTTCTTCCGCATGAGCATTTAAGACTTGCGTATTTTGCAAGTTTACATTTCCCCCTGCATAAATTGCACCACCACGGTCTGCTGTTTTTCCATTTGCTAAAATAATATTAGTTAAATTTAGGGTACTATTATTACTAGTCGTATTAAAAATACGGCTTTTGCCTTTTGCATCAATTGTTGTCTTTAGTGCTGTTTGTGCGGGATAATTATTTGTAATAACACTCTTTTTATTCCAATCAGCAGGAACTTTACCTGTAACTACAATATCAACTGTCGGGGCTAACTCTCGATCCAATACATAAGTACCCGCTTCTAATTGAATTAATTTAGTGGTAGTTGACGAAGTGTCGGCGATCTGACATCCCCCATAAGGCTTTCTATCAGCCGCCGTTTTCAGTGCTTCTCGCAATGAACAAGCAGAGGTATTTTCACCATCTTCATCTGCAAAAGTTGTTACTGCGATTGGTGTAGTACTTGTCGCTGCAAAAAGCGGCAGCGTTGCAATCGTTAAAGTTGCCAGCAAAGTTTTTTTATAATTTTTCATCTCATCATCCCTGATTATGATTTAAAGCGACGCAATCCAATTAATCCGAATAACGCAAAGATTGCACCTATCCCCAAACTACCACCACCAACATTTACAGTTTTGCTTTGAAAATTATTAGGTGGAGCTTGAACAATTGTGGTTGGGATTGCGAGGTAATAATTTGCTTTATCCCCCAAACGAGTCGTTGTCGTCATTATCCGTAGATTAAATTGATCTGCCCCATGCCAATTTCCATTTGGTACATACGTAATATTTCCTAACTGATCAATTGTCAACTTACCTTTTGATGGTGTTTGGCGTTGCTCAATAACCAAACAACCTGGCTGCCAAGGCTGATCCTCTGCACGTTTACCAAGAATTTTTTCACATGATGCAGGATCAAGCAGTTCACCATCCAATAAACTATCAGCAATACTAAACTTGGCAATTTGTCCATATAAAATATCTTCACCGGCAATAGGAATTTCAGCTCGATTTATAACTAATTCAATCGCCCCTAGATCACATAATTCATCATATCCACTACGGCTTTTACCTCGCTGATCTGAACCTTCACAACTTTTTGCAAAACCAGCTGTTGTTCCATCGCTATAAATTCTTCCCTTATCAACAATCAAAGAGTCTGAAAGCTGAGTATATGACATCAATAAACGTGGCTTAAAGTAACCTAACATTTGATCTCTAGGTGTGTAATACGGACATAAAAGTCCATCCGCTGGTGGTGCTGCGCAGTCACCCTCATCATTGTTTCCACCCGCAATGAGCTTATTATTCCCAATGAAGAAGTTTGGGCTGCCAGCTGGCGCCTTACGATTACATTCCGGCGTCGTCAAATTACTTTGTATAACTGCTTCATCATCAGCCGAACTAGCACAGTTATTTGCTTCATTTGCAACAATAATACTATTGGAAATATAAGCGCTTGGTTCTGAAGTAGGATTTTTCTCATCCTCTTCTGTGGTTGGAATTTCCCTATTTGGTGCCTGTAAAAATAATCCCGCAGCATTTTTAATAATCGTTACATTATTCAGTAGCATCCCTTCACGGATATTCGCAACATAACCACCCTTATTATGGAAAATTGTACTATTGCGTAGGCCAGATACACGAGAAGCTAGCGCTTTCGCTGTAGTTTTATCTGTAAATCCTGTTTGCGAGTAGAGTAAAGCCCCACTTTCCCCTTGAGTCCCTTCATTATCACGAATCACAGATTGAGTAATTAAATATAAAGGCATTTCGCTATAAATAACTGCGCCTTGATCTGCTTTATTTCCTTGTATTAAGCTATTATTGATCGTCAATATACTTGCTGTTTTTTGTTCTTCCGTTACAGTTCCTGCATTATAGATAGCACCGCCTCGAACTGCATTCCCCCCTGCTAAACGAGAATACTGAATACTAAGTGCCTCTCTATTGAGGATTAAACCACCATCGGTTACCTTATAAGCAGAACCTTTTAAATTTAATTCAACCAAAATAACCGGAAGTAAGGTTTCTTCAACACTCTCATCGTTAATGACAAATAAACGATCATTCCCCGCCATTTTAATGGTCGCGTTATGCATGCCTTTTTGATTATCGTTAAAACTGCCACTTGCCGCAGTCATGATAGCCATGCCCGCTTTAATATGAATTGCTGAATTTAATGTATATTCTTTATCTCTTTGCAGGATGATCGTATTACTAGAGGTTTTATCACCACAGCCCTGATAGCCATTTTCATATTCTTTTTGACTTCTTTTATTTAAAAACTCTACAGCATTTCTTAACGAGCAACCGGTATAATTCTCTTCATCAAGCAACGTTGTGACTTGGATATCCGCAGAATAAGCGTGCCCCGTCATTACCAATAATGCGCAGGCAAGCGTCCGTTTGAGCATACCGATCTCCTTTCATATTTTTTCATTTTTTTTAGTTTTACAAACTAGGTGTTTGCAACCACATTCCTTTGTGCGTACTTTGTCATAGCTCTCAAAATTACTCAAGAAATTTTATACTATTGGCGATATTCATCAATCAAAGCGTAAATTTGCTTAAGTGTAGTATTTGAAAGCTTGGTTTTTTCGCCTTTTAGCATTTTTTCAAGTTGGGCTAATGTTTGTAATAATATTGAGGCCTGATGTGGGCCATTACTTAATAAATAATCGACAATTTGCTGGTCAAAATGAATTCCGCGACGAGTCATGACCGATTGAAGTAAGGCTTGACGGTCTATATAAGAACTACCATTCGGGACTTTAACACTAACAGCTTGCGTCAACCTTGACTGAAGGTCAGGAAGTTCCAGTTTTAATTCAATAGGTGCAACCCGAGATGAAAAGACCAGTTGGCCTTCATGGTTATTCATCAGATGAAAAACGGCTTTTTGCCAATGCGGTACGCCACTGATTGCATCGATATCGTCTAAAGCGACTAAATCATAAAATTCGAGAGACGTAATGGCTTCAATAGGTGCATCTAATAATTCAAGTAATGAAACTTTAATCGCAGGGCGACCCAATTCCAGATAAGAGTCGCAAATCGCAGAGAGCAAATGACTTTTGCCAGTTCCCGCCCCACCATAGACATAAAAACGACTAACCAAACCTGCATGTAATTGTCTGACTGCATCAACCACAGGTCCCCAACCCGGCCCCGAAAAATCACTGATTCGGGCATCGAGTTGTGGTTCTATATCCAGTTGTAGTTGACGCATATATTTAATATGTTCCTCAATTACTTTAAATCATTTGGGTTTGAAGTCTCTGTATCTTGAGAGTTTTTAATTTGAATATCAAGTTCTACTTGCTCTGATTCAACATTTATATGCTGAGTTTCACCTTGTACCACAATAACTTCGGTGGTGGAGCCATAGAAGCGGCTTCGTTCATAATTATCACGTGCATGTTTAAGCAACACCACAATCACTGCAGCAACTGGCAAAGCAATCAACATTCCAAGGAATCCACCGAGTTGCGCGCCTGCCAATACCGCAAAAACAACCGCCACTGGTGATAAACCAATTTTATCACCCAACAAGAATGGTTGCAGAATATATCCCTCTACCATTTGTCCGATCATGAAGACCACACCAACCAGAAGTAACTGAGTCCAGTCCAGTCCGAATTGGAAAAGCGTTGCAATTACAGCAGCAATAATGCCGACACCAAAACCTAAATAAGGAATAATACTGGCCAGACCAGCAATCATACCAATGATCAAACCAATTTCCAGACCAATCAGTTGCAACCCAACTGCATAGACAATCCCTAATAAAAGCATCACAAGGAATTGGCCTTTCACAAAAGCGCCCAATACACTGTGGCATTCACGCACGATGTTTAACGTTGATGCTTCATAAGGACGTGGGATTAGGCGTCTTAAACTCTGCAACATTCTTTCCCAATCCAGTAAGAAATAGAAAGAAATGATTGGAATCAGCACGACAACACCACCAATCTGGATAAAGTTCAGACCAGATTGCGCAACTCTTAGTGCCATTGCCTGAATACTATCGGCACTATAGTTGGTTTGAATATAATCCATTAATGCTTTAGAAATCTGTTCAGTATCTATTTCCATTGGTACAACATTAAATGTATGCGATACCCACGGCAAGAAAGTGGCATTCACCCAATGAATGCCCGCAGGGATACTATCCCGTGCATACATGAGCTGTTTCCAGATCAACGGTACCAGGAACCACAACACCATGGTCAAAGTCACCCCAATACCAATAAACACGATACTGATGGCTAACCAACGCGGTAATTTAATTTTGACAAGAACATCCACGAGTGGACTAAACAGATAGGCAATGAAAAAAGCGCCTACGAACGGAATGACAATGGGCTTTAGCAGATAGAGCACCCAAAGCAATAATGCGAGCCCAGCGAGGATAAAGATACGACGTAGTACCTGATCTTGCATAAAATCTAGCCTTTTTTTGTATATTCGTTATAAATGGAAAAAAATTTAATTAAAGATAGCATTTTCGAGCATAAATAACATAAGAGTTTCGTATATTCGGGTTATAATCTGCCGCCACTGCGGAGACTTCACTATGAGCAACTCAACTTCTACCTCAAACACTGGTTTAAGCTATAAAGATGCGGGCGTCGACATTGAAGCGGGCGACGCATTAGTCGATCGTATCAAATCTGTCGCTAAACGCACCACTCGTCCTGAAGTAATGGGCGGTCTTGGTGGCTTTGGTGCACTATGCAAAATTCCAAAAGGTTATGAAGAACCTGTATTGGTTTCAGGAACAGACGGCGTAGGTACAAAATTACGTCTGGCACTTAACCTCAACCGTCATGACACAATTGGTCAAGACCTTGTGGCAATGTGTGTAAACGATTTGCTCGTTTGTGGCGCTGAACCCCTCTTCTTCCTCGACTATTATGCAACAGGTCATTTAAATGTTGATGTTGCAGCAAATGTAGTGACAGGTATTGGTACAGGTTGTGAACTTGCTGGTTGTGCATTGGTCGGTGGTGAAACTGCTGAAATGCCGGGCATGTACGAAGGCGAAGACTATGATCTCGCTGGTTTTGCTGTAGGTGTAGTTGAACACAGTAAAATTATTGATGGAACAAAAGTGAAGTCTGGTGATGTACTCATCGGTGTAGCATCAAGTGGTGCACACTCAAATGGTTACTCATTACTACGCAAAATCTTAGATGTTAAAAATGTAGACTTAACTCAAATCGTTGATGGTCGCCCACTTGCAGATGTTGCGATGGAACCGACACGTATTTATGTTAAACCTGTACTCGAACTTTGCAAACAAGTTGATGTGCATGCTATGGCTCACATCACGGGTGGCGGTTTACCAGGGAACTTACCACGCGTTCTTCCAAATGGCGCTCAAGCGGTGATTGATGAATCAAGCTGGGAATGGTCTGAATTATTCCAGTTGTTGCAACGTGAAGGTAACGTAGAACGCTTTGAAATGTATCGTACATTTAACTGCGGCGTGGGTATGGTGATTGCAGTTGATGCCAGCGAAGCTGGCAAAGCAATTGACGTATTAAATGCTCAAGGTGAAAAAGCCTGGAAAATTGGTCACATTCAGGAAAATGCTGAATCAGTTGAAGGTGCAGACGAAAAAATTCGCGTGATCTTTGCATAATGAGAATTGCTGTCCTTGTCTCAGGCAACGGTAGCAACTTACAAGCCCTGATAGATGCCCATAACGGTAAACAGCTATCAGGGCAAATCATTGGTGTACTCTCAAACAAAGCTGATGCTTATGCATTACAACGTGCGAAAGATGCCGATATTGCGACCGCTGTTATTTCACATAAAGATTACCCAAATCGCGAAAGCTTCGATGAAGCAATGCACCAGCAGCTATTAGCGTGGCAGGTGGATCTGGTTATTCTTGCAGGTTTTATGCGGATTTTAACACCAGGCTTTGTGCTGCAATGGCAAGGCAAAATGTTAAATATCCATCCTTCTCTCCTACCTTTTTATAAAGGCGTTAATACACATCAACGTGTATTAAATACAGGAGACCGGTTGCATGGTTGTACCGTTCACTTTGTTACGGCTGAACTGGATGCTGGACAAAGTATTGCGCAATCTGTCATTCATGTCGGTTTGCACGATACGGTAGAAAGTCTGGCGCAACGTGTGCATGAACTTGAACATTTCATTTATCCTCAAGTTGCACAATGGTTTTGTACAGGTCAACTGAGTTGGAAAAATGGTCAAGCCTATTTCAACCAGCAGCCTTTACAACGGCCGATTCAATTTGCTCAATTCTAAAAAACAAAACGCATCCGAGGATGCGTTTTTTATTGCTTTAAATCACCAAACTTTTAATTTTATCGACTGTTTCCAGTGGATGCTCTAATGGGAACATATGCCCACCCTCTACAACAGAAAAAGGAATTCCTAACTTCTTTTGCGCGACCTGCGGGAATTTCTCTTTTAAGAAAACACTGTCTTGACCCACGATCAAATGTACAGGAACAGGTGGTTTTGGCATTGGTAACCACCACATAGATGGAGTGGTTCTAAATAACTTAACTTCATCCTTTTTGGGAATGGTTAAAGTCACACCACCCCGCTGTGGATCAACTGTTAATGCATGATCAATGTAGGCTTGAAAACAATCTCCATCGAAATGCTGGTAAAAACCACGCGAACCGAGCAACTCAGCCGCTTGCTCACGTGACTCCCAATGATCACGACGGCGTGCAGATAAACCCGCAGGTGTAATTTTATCCACCAGTTTAGGCTTGAAAAGTTTGGCTAAATGGAAAACAAAAGACGCTTTACCAATGATTAATGGCGGATCAAGCATAATGACTTGGGAAAATAACTCTGGACGGCGATAGGCTGCCATTAAAGTCAACACCGAACCCAATGAATGTCCTAAACCAATTACCTGACGTCCTTGCGCTTGCTGAACAATATTATCAATCACCTGATCGACCAGATGCGTCCAGCCATGCGTAATCGGATAACGTTTGTCATTGCCAATCTCAGCCACATAAATGATGTCATATTGATCTTTCAACTGATCAAATAGCTTTTGATAAACTTTAGAAGGGACACCATTGGCATGGGCAAAATGAATCAAAGGTTTCATAAGTAGATCTTTATTTGTTTTCACTGATACCTCAATTATCCTGCTCTACATCTGTATTGCAAATCAAAACAAGAACTGCCCAGTTACTTTTACAATAAAAAAGGCTGTGGAAACCACAGCCTAAAGAAGGTCAAAGCAGAGCTCTGACCGAAGCATAAGCCTGATATGCTATTGGATTTTAGCGTTCTGCTGAGTCTCAAGTTGTGACGCAAGCGAACTGCTGATCCCTTCACCAATCTTTGCACCCATACGGCCCAAGATTGACTCTAAAGGATTACGTTGAACGGTATAATCCACTTTTTGCTCAACTTTAAGATCACGCATCAGTGTGGTAATGCTACCGCTACGATCTGCAATACCTAAAGCAATCGCCTGTTCACCTGTCCAGAATAAACCAGAGAAAACTGCTGGATCATTAGACTTCAAACGCTTGCCGCGACCTTCTTTTACCGCATTAATAAAGTGAGTATGAACATTATCTAATACAGATTGCACATGTTGCTTTTGTGCAGGATCTAGTGGCTTGGTCATACTCAAGATATCTTTATTGCTACCCGCAGTTAAAGTACGATCTTCAATACCTAATTTTTGTGCCAAGCCGCTTAAACCATAGTTTGGCATAATCACACCAATTGAACCCACTAAACTTGATGGATTCACAATGATTTCATCAGCAGCAGACGCAATGTAATACGCACCTGAAGCGCCCATATCACCAATCACAGCATAGACTTTCTTATCTGGATGCTGTTTTTTCTGATAGCGAATTTCTTGCCAGATTTCATCAGACTGTACTGGCGAACCACCAGGAGAGTTAATATTTAAAACAATTGCTTTACTGCCACTTGCATCAAACGCTCGTTTTAAGGCTTTGTTGGTATCTTCACTGTTTACGGTCGATTGACCCGCAGAAGAATCGATTGTACCGACAATATCAATCACAGCCAGATGGTCACTGCTGATACTTGTGGTCGATTTCTCAGTTGAAGTTGAGCAGCCTTTCGTCATTGCAATCAAGACAATTAATAAATAAGCGAAGCCTAAACATTTAAAAAAGATACTCCAACGGCGACTACGACGTTGTTCTTCTACAGACGCAAGAACAGCTTTTTCTAAAATCTGCCATTCTTTGCCCGTAACATTCTCACTATTTGTTGATTCGTTTTTTGGTTTTGGTGGCCAATCGGACATAAGATTCCAATCCAATATGTTTTAAAGTGACTTTATTATATACGCTGATTTCAACAAAACTGTTTAAATAACTTGTTTTAACTTATAATTATTTTTTGCATTATACTTTCCTTTGTAATTTTTCTCATACCAAATCCATGACCCATTCCAGAACGATTAGCTCAAATTACCGTCTCATCAAGCTCCTAAGTCGCCAGCCGATTCAATTAGGGCGTTTCTTGGCACGCATGGTTGCTGGACTGGTCAATACCTTTCAGTTGTCTAAGCTTTCAAAAATTATCAGTCTAAATATCCAGATTGCATTTCCAGATATGGATCAGCAGCAAAGACAACAGTTGACCAAACAGGCGATTCGGAATGAGCTCACCTCTTATTTTGAGTTTTTAAGTATCTGGGGCGCATCCAATCAAAAGAATATTCAACGTATTCAAAAAATTCATGGTGAACATTACTTTCACGATGCATTATTAGAAAAAAAAGGTCTTGTTCTCGTTATCCCTCATTTTGGAACATGGGAAGTGATGAATTCATGGTTATCGAAATATACCCAAATGACCATTTTATATAAGCCAGTTAAAAATCCCGATGCGGATCAGTTTGTCCGCGATGCGCGTAGCCGTGAACAGGCACATCTTGTCCCAACCGATGAAAGTGGCGTTCGACAAATTTTTAAAGCCTTAAAACAAGGCGGCACGACAGCCATTTTGCCTGATCACACGCCTGATCATGGCGGTGACATGGTGGATTATTTTGGTATTCCCCTAGCTTCCAGCAGTTTAAGCGCCAAGCTGATTCAGAAAACCAAAGCCAAGGCCCTACTTATTTATACCATGCGTAATGATCAAGATGGCTTCGATATGTATATTGAGCCGATCAATCCTCAGATTTATGAAGGTCCTGCCGAAAATGGTACGCGAATCATTCATCAGAGCTTAGAGCAGTTGATTCAACGTTATCCAGAACATTATCACTGGAGCTATAAACGCTTTCGCGCCAATCCTGCGCTCAAGAAAATTTATGATATTGATGAAGCTGAAGCATTGGCTCAAGTGGCCAAAGTCCGTCAGCAGGCTGAATAAACGATTACTTAGGCTATTCTCGTTGTAACCATTTTCTTTGCTGTCGCTGGAGCTTGAGTTCCACCGCTCCATTTTCAAATAAGAAACTTAAGGTCCCTGTATCAGCGGTATTCAGTAAAGGAATATCTAAAGCCTTTAGACGGCTCTGCACTTCCCGACTCGGATGACCATAACGATTATTTAGCCCCGTAGAAGCAATTGCCAGCTTTGGTTTTAAAACGTTTAAAAAATCATAAGCTGAACTATGCTTACTGCCATGATGTCCTAAAACTAAAACATCTACTTTTAAATCAGGATACTGCTGTAGCAGTTTAAATTCTGTTTCCCAGCCGGCATCCCCCATAATCAGAAAGTTTTGATAAGGCTGAGCATTCAGGAACTGTATATACACCACACAAGATTGCTCATTTTTTTGCTGTTTAGCCAAAACCAAGTCCTCGGTTCGCGGTGATAAAATCTCGACCCGAATATTTGGGTAATCCCAACGCTGTCCTTGATGACAAAGTGAGAAATTATCTTGGAATGGGAGAGTTTCTCCGCGTTCATTGGATTGTACTCGTCCTATGGCAAAAGCATTTTGAATCGAAGCAAATGCACCGCTATGATCTTGATCAAGATGAGACAAAATAACGTGATCGAGTGTTCGAATGCCCTGCTGCCTTAGATACGGGATAATCACTCGATCACCTAAACTAAATTGAGTCTCGTCATAAGAGCCACCTGTATCAATCATGATGCTTTGCTGAGGATGTTGCAAAAAGATGGCTTGGCCCTGCCCCACGTCCAAAATATTCAAAGAGATCGATTGAGTTTTTACACCGAATACGATGGGCAAAAAACAGATCCCAGCCCAAAGCTTGGGAATACTCCCTCTCGGCATAAACACAATAACTAAACCCAGAATGAAGCTCATCATCATGGCAGGCGTATAACTGATGCCATATAGCGGTGGAGATAGCTGTTGTAGCCCATCTAATATCCACATCAGCAATGTCAGTATTTGATCGTTGAGTCGGAACAAGAATAAACCTAATGCAGGTACGACTAGCCATAGACAAGCCGCGATAATATCTAAAGGAACAACGACTCCACTAAGCAATGGAATCACTACCAAGTTACTCAAAGGCGCGATCCACGAAATTTGCTGGAAGAAAATCACGACCAATGGCAGCAAGGCAATAAAGATTTTCCACTGAGAATCAACCAAGATCTTAATTGCCAGAATCCCTTTTTGTAGGGTGGTTTTCAGTTGATCTTGGGGAATTTGTTCTATGGTTTGATAGATTCTCAACAGAATAAAACATGCCCCATAAGACAACCAGAATGCGGCCGATAAAATACTAAAAGGATCATACAGCAGTAATAAACTGGCACTGTAAACCAATAATGCTAAAGGCTGTATCGGCAGTCGGAAGATCAGAAAAAGACTGGCAATCATCACCGTTAATAAAGTTCTAAGGGCTGGAATCTCAAAACCGACAAATGCCACATACAGTACAACACTGGCAGCAAAAGGAATAAGCAACAAAATCTGTTTTGGTTGCCATAAATATAACTTTGGACAATAACGCTGAATAAGTCGCTTGAGTAACCAAGTCAGCATTAAGGCAAAAATTAGTACATGAGGCCCTGAAATTGCCAATAGATGTGAAATCCCCAGCAACTGGAATTGCTGTTTCAGCGCATTCGACAATAAGCTTTCATCGCCCGTCAGTAAAGCCAACAGTAAACCTTGATGCTGGAATGAAGTCGTTTGCAACATGTGACGGAAAGCCAGCCGCATACTTTCAACCTTTAACAGCAACATGGCTTTCAGTTTTTTTTGTTGCTTGAGATGCTGCTGATACCCCAAACGATAGATGTCCTCGTGGCTTAAAGGCCGAATCTGTCTGACCGAAAATGCAGACAAAATATCCTGCTGTAAAAACCATTTTTCCTGATCAAATGCTCCAGCAACCGCATAACTATGAGCAGGCCGAATATTTCCCTCAATACGATAATAATGCCCAAGCTCTAAGGTAGGTTGCTGATTTGCCTGTTGTTTGGCTTTATTCAGATAGAGTAACCAATTGACGGGTTGGGGATGACGATTAAGTACTTCAGCAATCTGCTTTTGCCCATCGTCTGTTAATTCATCTATTTTTTTAATATAGACAATGGCTTCAAATGGCTGGGCTTGAGTCTCACGTAAAGTTAAACGTTGTTGCAAGGCCAAGTCAGCATAATAAGAACCTGTACAGAACAATGCCCACGTGCAGCTCATTAAAAGCAGTGCTTTATACACAGGCCGATGGAAATAGTGCTGTTTTTTATATAGCCCTACTCCCCATATCACACTCGCCAAAGCCAGCCATATCCACCAGGTTTGACCGATAAAAGTGAAATGCTGCCCCATTAAAGCAATACCGGCAATCCAGCCGAACAAAATAATCTTCAACATTTCTTAAAATTAGATTTAGTTTTTCTAAAGACAAAATTAAAGCCCTTTTTCAGGGCTTTAACAAGAGGTCTAATTCAATATTTATAGACTATTCATAACGTAAGGCTTCAGCAGGCTGAACTTTTGCTGCGCGTAAAGCGGGATAAATAGTTGCCAGTAAACTTAAGAGTAATGAAACGCTGACAACAAGAAGTACATCTTGCCAGCGTAAATATGAAGGCAGATAATGTACAAAATACGCATCTAATAAATTTAAGCCAAAGGTCGTATTCACCCACGATACGATATTACCAATGCTTAAAGATAAAATAATGCCTAAAACGGTCCCTAACCCAGTTCCAATCACCCCAATAATCGTACCCTGCACCATAAAGATTTGAGTAATCAATAAAGGCGACGCACCTAAAGTACGTAAGATTGCGATATCTGATTTTTTATCAGTCACCAACATCATGAGGGATGAAATGATATTAAAGGTTGCAACGATAATAATCAGTAGAAGTAGTAACCCCACCATATTTTTTGCCATTTGAATGGCACTAAATAAATTACCTTGCGTATAGGTCCAATTCGAAGCATAAAAATTACTTGGCAATTTTTTGATAATGCTCTCAGAAATCTCTGGCGCGGCAAAAATGTCATCCAGCTTTAAACGAATACCTTGAGCACCATCAGGTAAGCGCAATAGCGTTGATGCATCATTTAATGCAACATAACCCACCATCGAATCAACCTGAGTCCCAATTTTAAATATCCCAACCACTTCGAAACGTTTAAATCGAGGCACAACACCTGCTGAGGAGTTGGTCGCTTCAGGCAAAACAAGGGTCACAGGATCATTGAGCTTCAATCCCAAACTATCTGCTAAATCTTGCCCTAAGACAATTCCATATTTCCCTTTCTTCAGCGCATCCAGACTGCCTGCTTTCATATAATTATGAACAATCGAGACCTGTTTTTCGTACTCGGGCTCAATTCCTGAGATCATGATCCCTGTCACTTCGCCATGCGCAGTTAACATCCCCTGTAACTGAGTATACGGTGCAACAGCAACAACATGGGGCTGTTTAGCAATATCTTTAGCCAAGTCTTCCCAGTTGGTCATAATTTGAGTGGATGCAATGGTCGCTTGGGGCACGATTCCCAAAATACGGTTTTTCAATTCTCGATCAAAACCATTGATCACGGACAATACCGTAATCAGTACCGCAACACCCAAAGTTAAACCAATCATTGTCATCAAGGAAATGAATGACACTAGACGGCTTTTTTTTCTAGCCTGTGTATATTTCAGTCCAATATAAAATGAAATGGGTTTAAACATGCTCACCCACCCATATACCATCTTGCATATGTAAAATTGAATCCGCCGACTGCGCCAATTGCTCATCATGGGTCACGATCAGCATCGCCATGTTAAGCTCTTTTTTCAGATCCGTAAGCAATTCAAAAATACTAAGCGCTGTTTTACGGTCAAGGTTTCCGGTTGGTTCATCTGCCAACACCACCGCAGGTTTGGTCACCAAAGCGCGCGCCAAAGCCACACGTTGACGTTCACCACCAGATAACTCACCCGGTTTATGATCCATACGATGAGATAGGCCCACACGATCCAGCAGATATTCTGCCTGCTTTTTCACATCCTTAAAGTTGCTTTCTTTGCGCAACATTAACGGCATCGCAACATTTTCCAAGGCAGTAAATTCTGGCAATAAATGATGGAACTGATAAACGAAACCTAGATATTGATTACGCTTATAACCACGCTCCGCCTCACCTAGATTATCAAAGCGCTGACCTTGCAAGAAGACTTCTCCTTGCGAAGGTTGCTCCAAGCCACCTAATACATGCAACAAGGTGCTTTTACCAGAACCACTTGAACCGACAATAGAAACGAACTCGCCCGCATTGACCTGAAGCGATAAGCCTTTGATTACTTCAACTTTACTTTTGCCATCATCGAAATGCTTAAAGATATTTTTTGATTCTAGAACGATCTTACTCATAACGTAATGCCTCGGCTGGTTGCGTTTTCGCTGCACGGATAGCAGGGTAAATTGTTGCTAAAAAACTGATAGATAAAGATGCTGTCACAACAATCAAGACATCTTGCCAACGTAAATAAGAAGGTAAATAGCCAATCACATAGCCACTAAATAAATTCAGTCCAAAGGTATGATTTAACCAGCCCACCAAATCACTAATGGTTAATGCAAAAGCACTGCCTAAAATAACTCCTGCTACTGTACCTACGACTCCAATAATGGTGCCTTGCACAATAAAAACAGAGGTAATAAATTTTGGAGAGGCGCCTAAAGTACGCAGAATCGCAATATCCGCCTTTTTATCGGTCACTACCATCACCAATGACGAAACGATATTAAACGCAGCCACTACAATAATTAGAAACAGCAGTAAACCGACCAGATTCTTTTCCATTCGCACCGCACCAAATAAACTTCCGTGCGTTTCCTTCCAGCTTGTCGCATAAAAATTATCAGGCAATTGTTTAACAATCTGATCAACGACACTCGGCGCAGTAAAAATATCATCTACTTTAAGACGTACACCTTGCGCACCATCCGGTAAACGCAACAAGGTCGAAGCATCATTCAAGGCAATATAACCCACCGTTGAATCCACTTCCGCACCGACACTAAAAATTCCGACGATTTTAAAGCGTTTAAAACGTGGTACCACACCTGCGGGTGATGGTGTCGCTTCGGGCAGCACCAAGGTCACATTATCATTTAGGCTCAGCCCCAATGCATCAGTCATGTCCTTACCGAGGACAATCCCAAAGTCCCCTTTTTTTAATGCATTTAAATCACCTGCAATCATGTGGTTCTGGATAATCGAAACCTTCTTTTCATATTTTGGTTCAATCCCCGTCACCATGATGCCTGCAACTTGACCTTGCCCCGTCAACATCCCTTGCAATTGAGTAAAAGGTGCAGCACCAGTGACATGCGGGTGATCCTCAACTTTTTTTACAAGCTCAGGCCAATCTGTTAGAATTTGAGTAGAAGAAACAGTGGCTTGTGGAACCATTCCAAGGACACGATTTTTTAATTCACGATCGAAACCATTCATGACAGATAACACTGTAATGAGGACGGCAACACCAAGCGTCAAGCCGATCATGGAAACTAAAGCGACAAAAGAAATAAAATGATTACTCCGCTGAGCACGAGTGTATCTCAACCCTATATACAGCGAAATTGGCTTAAACATACCATCTAGTCCGAGGTGATTTATTATGGAAAATTCACAACATCATCTTGTTGACGACAACACTGAACGTCGTGTGATGTCTCGTATTGATGCCGTGTTGAGAATCAACTATCAAATCATTCCCGATGATGTGGCGCTGAATGATCCTTATGATTCCCATTTCGTATTGCCACGCTATTTTCTACTACTTGCAGAGTTAGATCAATTTGATCATGCGTTTCGCTACGAATTAGAACAATTAAATGAAAAAGATCAACAAATTGCTCGCATCTTATCCCTTTTTAACCAGAAATTAAACCTGATTACGGGCTCTTATTACGACAATATCGTGCAATCTTTACTGCCCGTCCCTGAGCAGGTCAATGTTTCTGAAAATGGATTAAGTTTCTTTAGTTCTCAAGATATTAATGAAGGCACGTATATCCATATTACCTTAAGCCATCCTGAAAATTTCTTTCATATTGCTGCAATTGCTCAAGTGGTACATAGCACCGCGGAAGAGCAAGGAAAATTCCGTATCGGTGCCTACTTTATTACCTTAAATCCGCAAGATCGTGCCAAATTAGCAGCCAGTATTCGGCAGGCCCAACAAACCGAAACCAGCTGATTGCATCATTTTAAGATTTTAAACGGCGATATGCTCTTAAATCTCTAAAGAAGTACAGCAGTAAACCAAACAGGATAATACTCGCTCCCACGAATACCTGAGCCGATATCTGTTCATGGTTCAGGTAAGCCCCGATCAGTATCGCCAGCATTGGTGTCATTACAGTAGTCAATGACAATGTTGTCGCTTGTAAGTTCTGCACCAGTTTAAAATAACAGAACATCGCAATTAACGATGCCATCACAATGGTATAGGTCAGAGCAAATAAAGATTTGGCTGAAGGAAAATGCGTTGGTGCATATTGCCAGATCCACGGTATTAACAAAGTCGCCAACAAAGTAGAGACCAGAATTGAACCTGTCGCCTGTGCCATGACAGGCAAATCCGCATTAATCTTTTTCACGAGAAAAATGGACAATGAATAAGAAAAAACACTGATCAGCATTAAAATAATACCAATCGGCTGGACATGCTGCTGACTGCCACTCAAGCAAATCATCGCCAAACCAATAATGGATGTTCCCATTCCGAGCCACTGCAACCCTGCCAGCTTCTGCTGAAAACCAAAACGACCAATCAGACCAGCCATAATCGGTGCCAAACCAAACATCAAGGCGATCAAGCCAGAGCTAAGATAAGCTGTAGCTGCATAAGTAAAGATTTGCGAGCCGATCAGACTGAGCGAACCCGCGGCATAACTCAATAATGCAATTTTATGAACGGGGAATTTAACCTTTAACAGTAATAACACCGTCACAGCCAGCGGTAAGGCAATAAAAAAGCGGATTACCAATGCCCACATCGGGTGTAAATCTGAAACACTCCACACAATTGCAAGCGGTGTCGTTGCCCAGATAAAGACCAGTAGTCCATAGGTGAGCATGAGGTTAATACGTGATGGCATATTCAACTCAAGAAGCTGTTTTACGTTTCTGTTTTAAAATAGTCTGATCCAGTGAGCTGGAAAATTCACGTTTATCACGTTCAGAAATAGGCGGTGGCCCACCAGTTTGCACCCCAGCCCCGCGTAACGTATCCATAAAATCACGCAAGTGTAGGCGTGCTTTTACATTGGCTGTGGTATAGATTTCACCGCGTGGATGGATGGCAATACCGCCCTTTTCAATCACTTGTGCCGCCAATGGAATATCTTGTGTAATGACAATGTCATTTTCTTGCATACGTTCCACAATCTCTTGATCAGCCTGATCTGCCCCACTCATCACCTGAATGGACTTAATCCGCATGGAAGGTGTGATACCGACATTCTGGTTGGCAACAAAGGTTACTTCGAGTTGGTAACGGTCCGATGCGCGTAAAATAACTTCACGCAAAATTTTAGGTAAAGCATCAGCATCTACCCATAATTTAAATGGCAGCACGTTGACGAAAGCTCTTGAGAAGAAAAAGATAGTGTAGCAGATTACGGGAAAAGTAGAGTTAACATCCTTGCAGCAATCCCATCAATTTTTGATTTCATTCAGAGAGGATAGAATCCTAATCTCCAGATTAAAAATGAAATAATTTATAGAGAATTACAGATTCAGACTTGAAATATCCCAGTTACCCTCGATTTAATAGAATAAGTTCAATCTTTTTAGCATCTCGCTTTATGAAAAATCAAAACAGTCCAGAAATCATTAAAATTCAAGATCAAAATTTCGGTAATCATGTCGAGCATTGGAACTTATTGACTGACACACCCGAAACAGATGTTCCCAAATGGTTAGGATTGGCACTTGATGCACCCGTAATGCCAATGGGGCTATGTGAAGATGAACATGAGATGGATCAGACATTCTGGTTAATCCAAGGCCCAAGTGGTGAATCTGTTTCCATTAACCAGATCATTGCAGTGGAAGATCAAAAACCACGCGCATTAAAAACTGCCTTTCCAAGTTTTGAAAGTCCATATAAATATGATGCGAAAATTGAGCGAATTATTACCTGTGATTCTGCCACTCAAGCAGTGTTACGTTTAAATTTAAATAAAGATACGACCATTTATGCGTTCGATAATTTATTCAGTGTAAATAGCTGTCAATATAACAAAAACCAAAGCTATAAAGTTCAGTTTAATGCTTGGGCATATGAATTAGAAGCGGTTGCTCCAGATGAGAAAATCATTGTTGATGATCCTGCTTCAATTAAACATCACCGCGCATTAAATGCGATTTTGGCAGAACATAATGGGGTTGCCCCAGAAAATTTACAGGAACTGATTAATGACTGGCAGCCAAAAACGCCAGAAGATCAAGAACCTGTTACTGTCGACTTTTCTAAAATGGTGGCCTATTTATTCGGTGAAACTTTAGGTCAGGAAGATGAAGCCTGGTTCCAAGGTAATATCGTTGGTAAAACTCAAATGCAGTTTATGCAGGATGAATATACCCTTTATGACGTGACGCTGGTTTTAGAAGATGATTTACCTGCAATCCTGATTCGTATTGCAACTAAAAATGAATTGTATAAAAACTTTAACATTGGCCAATATATTCGCGGCAACCTATGGATTCAGGCCAATATTTATGCTAAAACTGCTACTGAGTGACAAAAAATCACATAAATGGCATTTTTAGGCGTTCTAATGAAAATTATACCAGAACAAACGACCACCAGTCTGATTCATTCGAGTGATCAAGGTCTTAAACTTGATGTTGGTGCTTTTTGCTTTTTCTTACTTGGTATGTTCTTAGCAGCACTTATTTTTCATCAAATTGGTTTTTTCTAATTTTTTGACCATTAACTACCTTATTCGCATATAAAAGCCCTCAATGATGAGGGCTTTTATTTTAACTGGTGTTTATTGCTTAACCATGACGTTTCGCAAAATCATCCATAAAGTTTACAAGGGCTTGTACACCTTCTAATGGGACTGCATTATAAATACTTGCACGCATACCACCTACCGAACGGTGGCCTGCCAAGTTCAATAAGTGATGCTGTTCAGCTTCTTGCAAGAAATTCTTTTCAAGCGCTTCGTCAGCTAAAGTAAATGGCACATTCATCATTGAACGGTTTGGCACTGCGATCGGATTATTATAGAAATCGCTCGAATCAATATAGCCATAAAGTAACTTGGCTTTCTCTTGATTCACTTTATAGATTGCATCTACCCCGCCCTGCTCAAGCAACCACTCAAATACAAGACCTGATAAATACCATGCATAGGTTGCTGGGGTATTTACCATTGAACCATTCTTGGCTTGATCTGCATATTTCAAGATGCTTGGAATTTCAGGCTTAGCTTGATCAAGTAAATCATCACGAATAATAACGATGGTCAAACCTGCTGGGCCAATATTCTTTTGCGCACCCGCGTAGATCAAGCCAAACTTGCTTACATCCAAAGGCGCAGACAAGATACTTGATGAATAATCACACACCAACGGCGCATTTACATCTGGGATAGCAGCGAATTGCAAACCACCAATTGTTTCATTATCAGCATAATGCACATAAGCAGCATCATTCGAAAGATTCCATGTACTTTGTTCGGTAATCGCATGTTTATCATCAATCAAAGTACCGGCTTCAACGATATTAATATCGCCATAGCGTTTCGCTTCTTTTAGCGCTTTCTCAGACCAGATGCCAGTATGGATATAATCTGCCTTGTTATTTTTGCCTAACAGATTCAATGGAATCGCTGAAAACTGTAAGGATGCGCCACCTTGTAAAAACAATACTTTATAGTTTTCAGGAATGTTCATGAGCTTACGTAAGTCAGCTTCAGCCTTCTCTGCCACAGCAACATAATCGCTGCTACGATGACTCATTTCCATGATCGACAAACCTTTGCCCTGCCAATTCAACAATTCTTGTTGAGCTCTTTCTAAAACGGCAGTAGGTAATGCAGCAGGACCAGCGCAGAAATTATAAGCACGCATGAGTTTTCCCTTGTTAAAGTGGAACAAATTGGAATGGGAATTTAATCATAGATTGGCGAAGCTTGCAGCAGCTTATCCAGTAAATATTTCAATTTGACTGCAAAAAAAGTATTAATTTTTCAATCATGTTCTGTCATTACAATTATTTTAGGCCAAAGGTTATGATTGTTTTCTCTAGCATGAAATACCCCTGTTTTTCGCCATTTTATTTAGATTAAAAACTCTACTTTTTACAAATTCACTACACCAATCCCAGCGATATAACTATTTAATTAAAAACATAATATTTTAATTTTATAAAAAGAATTTAGACTACCTCAGGATATTATTAAATTGCGAAATACCATAATGTTGAAACGACATGATCGACCGAGTTTTAAGGTCAAACGGTTTCCCAAAACGTTAAGCTTGAGTATAAGCCTGATCAGCTGTGCCTTATTTTCATCTTCTTTATTTGCCCAGACATTCAGTTATAGTGAAGCTGAACACTATGTCGTTGAAAATGCTTATGCCTCCCAAGCACAGCAAGCCTTGCAACAAGCGTCACAACTTGAGATGGAAGCCGTTAAAAATTTAGGCCTTCCCCGTATTGATTTAAATGCGCGTGCTTATTCATTTCATAGCGAAACCAGCGTGCCTTTAGCTTCGAGCAAGCGACGACTGGAAAATTCGCTGACCCGTGGTTTTGATGACAAGTTATCGCAATGGGAAAATGTGTTACCACCTGAAGTGATTGATCAGGTCGGTCAGGGATTTGATCAAACCGTAAGTGAAGGTCTGAATCAGGTGCCAAACAATCTCGATGTTACGGTCAAAGACCATGATGTCCGCACTTCTGTTTCGATGGTTATGCCACTCTATACTGGCGGTAAAATTAGCAGTGCCAAACAGATTGCAACGATTCAGGCTCAACGTTCAAACATTAGCGAAAAACAACAACAAGACTCGCAACGTTTTGAGATGATTCAGTCTTATTTTAATGTGCAATTACAGCAGCAATTACTCAATGCCAGCCTGTTTAATTTAAATTCGATGCAAGAACATTATAACAATGCACTTAAATTAGAGAAGCAAGGCTTTATTAATAAGGGTCAGCGTATGCAATTTGAGGTGGCACGCAATAATGCAGAACGCACCTATCAAAATGCACAATCCAATTTACAAGCCAGTCAGTTTAGCCTGCAAAATTTATTAAAAACCAAAGAAAGTTTAAATCTCACCACGCCCCTATTCGTGAATAATGCACAAAACCATTCTCTGGATAAAATGCTGGCAAATTACGATCAAAATTCCAGTTTGATCAAAAAGCTGCAAATGGACACGCAACTTGCTAATGAAAATGTCAAAGTTCAACAGTCTGCAAAAAAACCGAGTGTTTTTGCATTTGGTGAATATGGACTAGACAGCAAAGAGAACTGGATTGTCGGTGTGATGGCAAAATACAATTTGTTCTCAGGCATTGATAACAACAAAAATATACGTGCAGCCGAACTTAAAAAGTATGCAGCCGAACTAATGACTGAGCGCACCAAGCAGGAAGTTGAAAATGTGCTGTACAAATCTTATAGCGAATTAAGTTCTTCTCAGACCAGTCATCAATTGCTGGTTCAAAACACCAAAGCTGCGCAAGAAAACTTACGTATTCAACAGCTTTCATTTAAGGAAGGTATGGGTACAGCGACACAAGTTATCGATGCACAAAATGCCCTAAGCGCATTAAGAAGTGAAATGGCCGTTAATTCCTATAAATACATTTTATCTTTAGCGACACTTTTACAAAGCTATGGCTCGATTGATGAGTTCAAGCTTTATGTTAAGCAACCACGTACTGACTATATCCGTTAATTGGAGAATTTTATGAGCCAAGATCAATCATCATCCAATTCAGAACGCGATAAAGATCAAGTAGATAATAAAGCTGAAACTCAAGCCTCTGAATCATCTCAAGCGCAAGTGAGCGCGACTGAGAAAGTCGCACAGCCACAACCTGAGACATCAAACTCCAATACACAGCAACCACCGAACGAGCCACCTAAAAAAGGCAAGGCAAAAATCATCGGCCTGATTATTTTGATTCTACTTTTGGGTCTAATCGCTTTTGGCTTATGGAAAGCTTATCAACCTCAAGCGATTGAATTACAAGGTCGGGTTGAGTCAGAAACTGTGCATATCAGCACCAAAGTGCCAAGTCGTATCGAGGAGTTCTATGTTTCCGAGGGACAACCGATTAAGAAAGGTCAAGCACTGGTTCGTTTTGTCAGCCCAGAACTTGAAGCGAAAAAAGAACAGGCTCAAGCAGCTTTACAAAGTGCAACTGCATTCCATTCCACTGTGTATCGTGGTGCTCAACAAGAAAATATCGAGACACTGTATGCCAACTGGCAAGCCATGAAAACTCAGGCAGAATTGGCAGCAACCACGTATAAACGTGGTGAAACCTTATATCAACAAGGTGTGATTTCTCGCCAACGCCGCGATGAAATGCTTGCTGCACAAACTTCTGCACGTGAAACTGCCGAAGCCTCTTATCAACAGTATGCGCGTGCCAAACGCGGCAGTACCGAACAACAGAAATCGACGGCTGATGCACAAGTTGCGATGGCACAAGCCGCTGTGAAAGAAGCCAATGCATTAACCGAAGAAACCAAACTGTACTCACCTACAGACGGAACCGTATCTAAAACCTATGGCAAGCCGACTGAATTAGTCGCGACAGGCGTGCCAGTCGTTAGCATTATTGAAGACCATGATTTGTGGGTCAGCTTAAATGTCCGTGAAGACATGTACAGCTCTGTGTATAAAATGAAAACCATTGAAGGTTTTATTCCTGCATTAAATCGTAAAGAAACCTTTAAAGTAAAAAATATTGATGCCGAAGGTGATTTTGCAACGATTAAAACCACGCGCCAAACGGGTGGTTATGACATCCGCAGCTTCAAATTCCATTTGGTGCCAGAGCAAAGTATTCCTGATTTAAAAGTCGGTATGAGCGTATTATTCAAAATAGAAGAGGCAAAATAACCGATGTTTGCTGTCATGCTTCGGGAATTACGCTATCTCAAACGCCATAAAGTAGATCTTTTTATGGCGGTGATCGCGCCTTTGCTGGTCATTCTGCTCTTTGGCAGCATGTTTTCAGCAGGTAAGGCCGAACATCTTCCTATTGTTGTGATTGACCAAGACCAAAGTGAAATGAGCCGTAAGGTGATTCGTAGCTTAAGCCTTAACCATACTTTGCAAGTAAAAACCATTACTGCCAGTCAGGATGAAGCAGAACGGCTCATCAACAAGACTGAAGCATGGGGATTTGTCATGATTCCCGAAGGTGCTGAACAACGTCTGGTCAAAGCCCAAGATGCGCAAATCAGTATTGCATATAATCAGTCTTTTTTTAGTATCGGTAATACCATTTCCTCCGCCATGCTCATCAGCACCCTAAACGGTATGGCCGAATATATGGGACAAAGCTACCTGTCCAACACGATCCCCTATCTGGACATGCCCACCCCGCATATCAAGATTTCAACCCTATATAACCCAAGCATGAGTTATGAGTTATTTCTTGAGCCATTTATGGTGCCAGCCGTTTTACACTTATTGCTCTGTTGCTGCGTGGCTTTTGCCATCGGGCAAGAGTTTAAGCGCAAAACAGTGGGTGAATGGGTCAGTTCCAAACAAGTCATTTCCAGCCTGCTCGGTAAAATCTTGCTCTATGTCTTTATTTTCTGTGCTTGGACTTGGTGCTGGATGTTCTGGTTAGCGCAAATCCGCGGTTACTTTATTGCGGGTTCACTTACGCTGATTTTGGCAGCACAATTTTTATTGTACTTTTCCTATGCCGTGATCAGCAGTACTGTGGTTCTTGCGACCCAGAATCTTCCCAAAACCTTTGGCTTTATTGCACTGTATGGTGGTTCTTCACCAAGTTTTTCAGGAATTACCCTACCCTTGAATAACGCGCCAGCATTTACCCAGTTCTGGTCAATGATTATTCCCTATACACCTTATGCCAAGCTGCAAACCGAACAGTGGATTATTGGCAGTGATGTGCATGTCTCAATGGTTCCTTTTGGCATTTTAGTGGTCTTCGCGGGCTTATTCTTTGCATTGAGTGTACGTCTGTTAAAGAAAAATACTCAGGAGCTATGTCCATGAAGTCATTTTTCAGCTATTACCTACAGACCTTTAAAAATATTTTTGCCAACAATTCGGTGTTTACCACCTTAATTGCGGCAACGCTACTTTATAGTTTTTTCTATCCGACCGCCTATAAGGCACAAACAGCGGAAGATATTCCGATTGTGATCGTGGATGAAGAACAAAGTATTTTGACCTCAAAAATCATTAGCCAAGCATCGAATAGTCCACATATCAAGATCACCACGGTGACGGATAATTTTCTGGAAGCGCAGCGCATGGTGCAGAACCAGCAAGCTGAAGGTATCTTATTACTGCCTGAGAACCTCACCAATAGTTTAAAACGAGGTGAAATGGGGGGGATTGGTCTCTATTTAAGTACGGCGTATTTTATTCGAACCAAAGAAGTTGGCGTCGGTTTAGCCAGCTCAATTGAATATACGCTGAAAGAGCATCTAGAAAAATTTGGCAATGCTTCCTCGTTTGAGCCCGAACTTTCGATTCATCAAATTCCGTTGTTCAATACGATGTCGGGTTATGGTAGTTATATCTTCCCTGCTGTCGCCAGTTTGATTATTCATCAAACGATTCTGCTTGGACTTGCCATGCTAATCGCCAGTTATCGTGAACAAGGCTGGGTTCCAAAACCTGTAGAATTCTGGGCAACATTTGCCGCTATTTTCACGACAGGCTGCCTCAGCTGTCTGTATTTATTCGGCTTTACCTTCTGGCTATATGAATTTCCACACGGCGGAAACTTCTGGGGCATGTTGCTTGCCGTCCCAATCTATGTCAGCTGTGTGATTGGCTTAGGCATGCTGGTAGGTTCACTGGTGGATATGCCTGAACGGGTTGGGCATCTGATTGTAGTAACGTCTGTTCCGTTATTCTTACTGACTGGAACAGCGTGGCCTCATGAAGCTATGCCACACTGGATGCAATGGTTTGCCTGGATATTTCCTTCAACTCATGGTGTGCAAATGTTTGTACAGCTCAATCAAATGGGTGTACCAACCTCTATTGTGGTACCAAAATTGATTTATCTGGCAACCGTAGCTGCAATTTTACTGGCAATTTCTTATTACCGTTTAGTGATGATGCAACCCATAAAAAAAGGAAGCTAATTAGCTTCCTTTTTTATTACCTTAATGATTACGCTTCAGGCGCATCATCTTTTGGTTCAGCAACAACTTCTTCAGAAGTCACTGTTTCAGCTTCGGTATTTTCAACTTCATCTATAGCATCTAACTCTTCGTCATCTTCTACAGCTTCAATTGAAACCACACCCACCAATGTCTCAGCATCGCTTAAACGGATCAAACGAACACCTTGTGCGTTACGGCCTGTGGTTGCAACCTCAGCAGCACGCGTACGTACTAATGTACCACCATCAGAAATCAACATGAGTTCTTTGGTTTCATCAATCGATACCGCACCCACAAGCTCACCATTACGCTCACTGGTCTTGATTGCAATTACGCCCTTACCACCACGTTTCTTGGTCGGGAAGTCATCTACTGGTGTACGTTTACCATAACCGTTGGCACATGCACACAGCACTTCACCCGTTTCAGGTACAACTACAAGCGAAACGATACGGCTGATTACATTTGAATCTGATGAATCATCATTGTCATCACTATCATCATTTTCAACATCAGCATCTTCAGCCTCTATACTGTTGCTTGCAAAGCTGACACGCATACCGCGTACGCCTTTCGCCGTACGCCCCATCGCACGAACATCAGTTTCAGCAAAACGGATTGCCTTACCTTCATTCGAGAACAACATGATCTGCTGATTACCATCGGTAATCGCGACACCAATCAGAGTATCTTCTTCATTCAGCTCGATCGCACGTAAACCGTTTGAACGCACATTACTAAATTGTGCAAGTTCAACACGTTTTACAGTACCTGACCCAGTCGCCATAAACACGTAATGGTTCTCAGGGAACTCCGTCAACGGTAAAATAGCAGTCACAGTTTCATTCGCTTCCAGAGGAAGTAAATTGATAATTGGACGACCTTTTGCACCACGAGATGCTTGCGGTACTTCAAACACTCTCAAGCGATAAACTTTACCGACATTGGTAAAGCACAGCACAGTTGCATGGTTCGATGCCACAATTAAATGCTGGATGATATCATCATCTTTCATTGCAGTTGCAGACTTACCACGACCACCACGGCGTTGCGCTTGATAATCAGAAAGTGGTTGAGTTTTCGCATAACCTGTTTGAGACACAGTCAATACAACTTGCTCTTCAGGAATTAAGTCTTCACGGCAGAAATCAACACCAGATTCCACAATCTCAGTACGACGACCATCACCGTATTGCTGCAAAATCAAGGCAAGTTCTTCACGAATCACATTCATCAATAAGTTGAAATCATTGAGGATTGCCGTTAACTCAGCAATTTGACCCAAAATTTCAGTATATTCAGCGTGTAACTTATCTTGTTCCAAGCCCGTTAAACGGTGTAAACGCAATTCTAAAATCGCAGCCACCTGAGTTGGTGACAAACGATAAATATCACCTGACAAGCCAAATGGACGTGCTGGATCTTCGCCTTCAATTTCGTCTGGACGAACTGAAATTGCACCTGCTTTTTCGAGTAAGGCAACAACGCCACCACCAGCCCACTCGCCAGACTGTAAACGTTCACGCGCTTCAGCCGGGTTTGCAGATGTTTTGATGGTTTCGATAATTTCATCGATATTGGCTAATGCAACGGTCAAACCTTCCAAGATATGACCACGCTCACGTGCTTTACGCAATTCGAACATAGTACGGCGAGTCACAACTTCTTGGCGGTGACGAATAAATGCCGCAATAATATCTTTCAGGTTCATCAACTTCGGCTGGCCATTATCCAGACAGACCATGTTGATGCTGAACGAGTTTTGAAGCTGGGTATGCAAGAACAGGTTATTCACCGCAACTTCTGCATTTTCGCCACGTTTCAAGTCAATGGCGATACGCATACCTTCTTTATCAGACTCGTCACGAAGCTCTGAAATACCTTCCAGTTTCTTTTCTTTGACTAACTCGGCAATACGCTCAATGGTTTTTGCCTTGTTCACCTGATAAGGAATTTCAGTAAAGACGATCGTGGTACGACCTGTTTTCTGATCTTCTTCGAAGTGATATTTACCACGAATATGCAAACGGCCTTTACCGGTACGGTAAGCATCTACAATGCCTGATTTACCGTAAATAATACCGCCTGTAGGGAAATCTGGACCCGTAATGTGTTCCATCAATCCTTCTATAGAAATATTCGGATTATTGGCATAAGCAAGACACGCATTCACAACTTCTGTCATGTTGTGTGGCGCCATATTGGTCGCCATACCCACCGCAATACCTGTCGTACCGTTAATCAGAAGATTAGGAATACGTGTTGGCATCACCTGAGGAATACGCTCGGAACCGTCGTAGTTGTCTTCCCAATCAACAGTATCTTTTTCTAAGTCTGCCAAAATTTCATGGGTTAACTTTTGCATACGAACTTCGGTATAACGCATTGCAGCCGCACTATCGCCATCGACCGAACCGAAGTTACCCTGACCATCCACCAGCATGTAACGCAAGCTAAAGTCCTGCGCCATACGAACGATTGTTTCATATACTGCGCTGTCACCATGCGGGTGATATTTACCGATCACATCCCCGACAACACGAGCAGACTTTTTGTATGCTTTGTTATAATCATTGCCCAATTCGTGCATCGCATATAACACGCGACGATGAACAGGTTTTAGACCGTCTCTCACATCTGGCAATGCACGAGATACGATTACGCTCATCGCGTAATCTAGATATGAATGCTTGAGTTCGTCCTCAATGGCAATCGGTCTGATTTCCGATACGCTCATGCATACTCCTTGTTTACAGGTAGAGAGTTGTACCTGTTTTTATGTCTTCAATCTTGCAAAAATTCAGCTCAAAGACTTGAACTAAAAATAAAAAATACAGCGAAAAATTATAGCATAAAGGACGAAATAACGGTAAGTTTAGAACCGCAAAAATAGCATTTTTTTACAATAAAAAGAATATATAAATGAATGACTTAAAATTACTAAAAACAGAAAAGCGCCGATAAAAATACTTTACGAAGCACTTTGGGTAAAAAAACAGCAAAACCTGTTCCCAAAGTCGCTCCTTCGCCGCAATTCTGTAAAAGCCATAACCCCAATTAAACTGTTAAATAACGCTCAATTTTTTATTGATAAGGTTTAGGTGAGAGTTCTGCTTCCATAGCCAGCGTGAGCTTGTCTTGCTCAGTCACCCGATCCTGTCGCATAAAATAAAAAGCAGAAAAGAACAGCGCAAGAATAAATGGATTTTCGTACAGCTCTTCCACAATATCCTGATTGGCATGATTACTGAGTAACAAGGTGTCAATAAAGCGATGATGCTCGATACTATCCGCCAGAAACAATGACAAAACCGCAATCAGTAAATACCAGAACGGCAACTTGGCCTGTTGCCACTTATACTTGATTTCAGCTCTTAAATGAGAGGAAAACAGCATAAAAACCACAGGTGCAATCACAAAAATTGAAATGATCCGATAATAGATATGGGGAACTTCAGGGAAAAAGTCACGCCCCCAGCTAATGCTTCGCCCAAAGAACATCAACCACCACGCCATCGCCCATATCCAAAACCATTTTTTCTGCTCAGTTAAAGTCTTAGGTTTGACATAGAACCATGTAAAGGGAACACAAGCCAATAACACAATGGCCTGAACTGCCTCTAAAAAATGAACATTCCATGTCAGCAGTACTGAACTCTCAGCAATGGCTAGAAATGCGGTGAGAGATAAAAAGGAGAATAAGACCAGTACAGCGCCATTTAAACGGAAATCAAACTTCATTATTCAACAAAAAACTATCGAAAATAGAATTTTAACAAAAGTGTACTAACGAGTACACTTTTAGCTTAATTGAAATTAACCATTAAGAAAAAATTAAATTAATACGATTTAAATCAGCATGTTAAATTAGAAAAAGTATCGTTGCATAAAGGAAACGCTCTGTCTCATAAGCTCGAACCTTCTATCAGCAAAGAAAGAATCAAAGTCACCCTTCACTGTTCTGGACGATATTGGGCTGGAATCCATTGATAGCCGTGTACATTTTTGCCGATATGACCAATTCCGGGAAATGCCACATGCGCAGCGCCGATCCACCAATGATTTTGATAAGCTTGCTCAAATATATTTTTACGTACTGCGATGGCGCGTTTAGCATCAGTATCTGGTTTATAGCTGGCTTCAGTATATGGAAACTGCACGGCCGCATAATGCACCACATCGCCTAAGCCCAAAAACTTTTGTCCATTTTTTCCATCGATCAGATAAGAAGAATGGCCTTCGGTATGACCATGTGTGCTGATCAGTTCAACATTTGGCACATCAAAAGAGGCTTTGCTAAAGGCAATCAACTGTCCTGCTTGCTGATAAGGTTTTAATGCTTCTCGGGTCATTTTAAACAAAGGTTTAAAGAAGTCACTGGCTTTAGCCTCATTCTGAGCAGAGGTCCAGTAATCTACATCCGCTTTCGCTAAATAGACTTTGGCATTTGGATAAACCATTTTCCCATCCAGCGTAATTCCGCATAAATGATCAGGATGGGCATGGGTAATTAAAATCGTATCAATCTGCTCAGGTTGTAAGCCTGCCTTTTTTAAGTTTTCAGGAACATGACCCAAGCTCGGGCCAAAACATTTTGCAGTACCCGCATCAACTAAAATATTCTGTGTCGGCGTCTGTACTAAATAAGCCGAAAAATCGGTCACGACTTGGTTATGTTCATCGACAGGTACAAAATTCTCTTCGAATAGCTGATTGGCTTTTACAGATGAAATTCCCAACAAATCACTACGAGGTAAGCCCAGCTCCCCATCAAACAGCGCTGTGACTTTCAAATTTCCAACGGGCTGTAAAAAATATCCCGCGACCTGCTTTACCTGAGGACTAGACTCCGCATGAACCGTAACAGCACTAAACAGTAGCGCAATTAGAATGGGTTTTAATAATTTCACGTTCATCGCCTTGATATTAGATTGATTTAAATCTAACGCTGCTGAGTGATTAAAATCGCTCAATTATCTACGCGAAACGCTCAATTTAGATTATTCCAAGGATAAAACGGCGGGATCAACCTCATAACGCTGTATAAATCGCTCACGAAAGGTTGCAGCAGATTGATAACCTGACTTCGCTGCAATCGTTTTCATCGGTAGCTTGCTTGAATAGAGCAACTCCAAGGCATGGGCTAGACGTGCATGGGTAATGATTTCTCTTAAAGAAGTTTGTTCATGACTCAATTTACGGCGCAATGTGGCGCTGCTTAAACCTAAGCGGGTTTCAATTTCATTGGATTGCCATTGATGTTGAGGCTGATCCAGCACCCACTGGTAAATCTGTTTTGACAGTTTTAGAGGAGGCACAATCAGCACATCTGCACAATGCTGCTGACATAACTGCACAAGGATGGCTGCAATCGATAAGCGAGCCTTAACGAGATCCTGCTCAAATAAAGCCTTTTGCCAAGCGAGAAGATGTGGGGCAAAATCCTCAATTGAAAACTGCAAGATTGCTTCTGTTTTATCGGTAATGGGCTTGGCCCAAATCATCTGTGCCGCATGAATCACTTCTTCACACATCGGCACCAGAATTGTCAAATATTCTCCTGTTTCTGGATCTGGAATATTGACGGTATCAGCAACAGTATCGGGCTTGATAATAAACAGATCACCCGCCCTGAGGTTAACCTGCTGGTTATACATTTTTAATTGTTGTTGCCCATGCAGAATCATCCCCATGTGCAATTGATTCACTTGAATATTCGATAGTCCATGCTGATTTTTCGCCCGAATACATAAATAATCTCGCGCCATATCAGCAAGTGCCAATCTGACCAGCGAACGATGTAAATGCTGGGCATCCATCGCAGCCGTAGAATCAATATTCATGATCAATCCAATAAAAAACGCCCTTGCGCAATTTATAGCACAAGGGCGTTTTCTTGAATAAGTGGCAGACTGTAAATTACAGCTTGCTTACCAATTCTGGAACAACAGTGTTCAAATCACCAACTAACCAGTAGTCAGCAACGCTGTTGATTGGCGCTTCTTCGTCTTTGTTGATCGCAACAATAACTTTAGAATCTTTCATACCTGCCAAGTGCTGAATCGCACCTGAGATACCAATTGCCATATAAAGATCTGGAGCAACGATTTTACCAGTTTGACCCACTTGGAAGTCGTTTGGTACGAAGCCAGCATCTACCGCAGCACGTGAAGCACCTTGAGCAGCACCAAGCTTGTCAGCCAATGGATCAAGGACTTTGTGATAGTTCTCACCAGAACCTACACCACGACCACCAGAAACAACGATACGTGCAGCAGTTAATTCTGGACGATCAAGTTTCACGATTTCTTCGTTTACAAAGGTAGAAATACCAGCGTCTTTTGCTTCAGCAACAGCTTCAACCGCAGCAGAACCGCCTTCAGCAGCAACTGCATCAAATGCTGTACCACGAACTGTACCAACGATGATTGCTTCATCAGATTGAACAGTTGCAATCGCGTTACCCGCATAGATAGGACGCTTGAATGTATTTGCAGATTCAACAGCAATGATGTCTGAAATCATGCTTACGTCAAGAAGTGCAGCAACACGTGGAAGAATGTTCTTACCCGTCGTAGTTGAAGCAGCTAATACGTATTTGTAACCGCCTTTCGCGATGTCAGCAACTAAGCCAGCAACGTTTTCAGCCAATTGGTTTGCATAAGCAGCATTGTCAGCAAGTAATACTTTGCTCACACCAGCAACTTTAGCAGCAGCGTCTGCAACTGCTTGAGCGCCAGAACCAGCAACTAATACAGTAATATCACCACCGATTA